>Ga0116231_10002095_pt1 | contig 41681 bp, 39 predicted proteins | sample S1TSphgellanicum_2_FD_89695 | JGI IMG/M metagenome (GOLD analysis project Ga0116231, IMG submission 89695) | Host-associated microbial communities from peat moss isolated from Minnesota, USA - S1T2_Fd - Sphagnum magellanicum MG | ecosystem: Host-associated > Plants > Peat moss > Unclassified... | reverse complement strand
TTGAAGCGATGGACATTGCGCAAGAGAGGCTTTGCCATTGGTCGCATGTATTATGCACACCCGACATCGGGTGAACGTTATTATTTGCGCATGTTGTTGAACTACATCAAAGGTGCCACATCCTACGAACATTTGCGGATAATGGATGGTAGAGAGCGCGACACATTCAAAGATGCATGCATTGCGATGGGTTTGCTTGCAAACAACAATGAATGGGATCAAGCCTTGGAAGAAGCCGGTGTTTGGGCCTCGGGACGACAGCTGCGTGACATGTTCACCTCCATGTTGATGTTTTGTGAAATCACGAATCCTAGACAGCTATGGGATGCACATTGGGAGTCTTTGAGCGATGACATTGAAGCAATGACATGCTGTGAGCGTGCTGATCCAATTGTTACGCTTTCTGAGGATGCACTAAAGGATTGTGCATTGTATGAGATCGATTAGGTTCTCATGCATAATGGGCACCGCTTGGAAGATTTTCCAATGTTTCCCAAGTCTAATTACATCTTTTTTGTTCATGGAGGAAACCGATTGGTTGAAGAAGAGTTGGCTTATGATCGGTATTCATTGACCACAGATGTAGACAATGCAGAAGATAGGCTCAATGACAATCAGCGCAACGCATACGAAACTATTTTGAATGCCGTCACAAACAAAGAGGGCAAACTATTCTTTGTGTATGGCAGTGGTGGAACCGACAAAACATTTGTTTGGACAACATTTCTGTCCCATCTATGAGGGCAAGGAAAAATCGTGCGTGCAGTTGCCTCATTAGGAATTGCATCTTTGTTGTTTTTGGGCGGCAGAACCGCCCATTCAAGATTCAAGATTCCGATTGATCTGCACGATGAGTCAACTTGCAACATCACACAACATATGAAAGTGGTCGAATTGGTGCGTAAAGCTGATCTGATCATTTGGGGATGAGGCACCAATGATGCATTGTCGAGCTTTCAAAACTATTGATCGCACTTTGCGCGATTTAATGTAATTGGATGACGCATAAGCAACTGGGAAAATCTTTGGTGGGAAAACCGTGGTCCTTGGTGGGGATTTTTGACAAATCTTGCCTGTTATTCCCAAGGGGGAACGAGAAGACATTATAAGTGCTTCCTTGCTTCGATCGCATCTTTGGCAGCATGTTACAATTCTTTGTCTTCATATCAACATGCGAGTCATGGCAACCAATTCTGAAGAGCAGTAAGAGTTTGCCAAATGGGTGTTGAATGTTAGAGACGGTAATCTTCCTGCCATTATAGAAGAAGGTGTCGATCTAGACTGGATCAAGATTCCATCCCATATGAGGCTGCTAGCAAAAGATTGCAGTTTAAGAGGATTAATCCAAGCCATCTATTCGGATCACTGGTGCCACTTTGGAGATGCCATGTATCTTATGCAATGCAACATTCTAGCCCCCAAAAATACTGACGTTGATGAAGTTAACAATGCAATTTTAGAATCGCCATTTGAAGAATCGCACACGTACCTGAGCGCAAATTCTTTGACTCCAACAGAAGAAGGTGCAAATGTAGTTGCAGGAGTTTCAATGGATTCATTGTATTCGGTGGAATTTCTAAACACTTTGCAATTCAGCGATATCGCAAATCATGAACTGGAACTCAAAGTGGGTGTGCCAATCCTTTTGTTGCGTAATTTCAATCAATCAATAGGATTGTGCAATGGTACGAGGTTGATTGTCAAAAGATTGGGTCAATGTGTCATTGAAGCGGAAATCATCACAGGAAACAATGTCGGCAAATGTGTGTTCATACCTCGCATCATCATGTCCCCCTTTGGGACTGATTGACCATTTGTTTTGCGTCGTTGTTAATTTCTAGTTCGAGTGGCATTTGCGATCACAATCAACAAGAGTCAAGGTCAGACATTCAACAATATTTGCTGTCTCCGGTCTATTCCCATGGTCAGCTGTATGTTGCTATTTCATGGGTCACAAGTAGTGCAAACATCAAGATTTTCAACGGCCAGGGTCCCGATAGATACATGCGAAATGTCGTATATAAAGAGGTTTTGGAAATGTAGTTTGTAATTGTAATTTTGTAATATGTATCGTCGAATGCACACAAACCTGTGCATTAGGCACGGGGTTCAAACTAGTAAGAATATAAGTGTTGTTCTCCCATGGAGACATACCAGCTGAGTCCATTATTTGATACTCTTGGGGATACATATCAATATACACACCCAACACTGGAATGAACTCACTCACATCTTCAAGGAATTAGGAACTAATTACCAACACCAGCCTATTTCTTGCCATTTACAAAAGCAACAAAGTTGCCCTATTATATTTCTTTAATTTAATTTAATTTAATTTATTTTTTGGCAAAACACATGGTTTCTTTGATTTAGGTCATCAAAGGTAGTACAAAAGACCCCAACATTTCCAATGATTTTTTTTTGTCTTTTTGTGACCCAAATTAACTTCAGCTGTGTTGGGTTTTTTGCAAATTTCAGGGATCAAAAATGTTCAGGGGTTTCAGGAAGGCAGGAAAGGAGAAGAATCATGGAGGGTTAGGAAGCAAAAGAAGAGAGACACAGTAGTGTGCACAACTCTTGGGTTAGGGTTTGTTTTTTGGGTTTTTTGTTTGTTTGTTTGTTTGGGTTTTGGTTGGAGAATGTTGCTTTTGGGATTTTTGGGTTGGAGAATTTTGGTGTGAGATTTTTGGTGAAGAAGAAGAAGAGGGTTGGAGTATTGGGTGGGTGAGATTGAGGGGTTTGAAGGATGTGGGATTAGGGTTAAGAAGAAGAAGAAGAAGGTAGAAGAATTTAGCTGGCAGAAAATAGATTCTTGGGATTCAAAGAATGTGGGATTAGGGGTGAAGAAGAAGAAGAAGAATAATAGTGTTTTGGAGAATTGGGTTGGGAGAAGGAGAGTGAGAGATTTGGAGGATGGAGAGTTAGGGTAAAGAACTAGGGTTGGAGATTTGGGTAGTGGAGGGGGGCATTGGGGTGGGTGAAGAAGGGGATTTGGAATTAAACAAGTGGGTTGTGTGGATTTTGGGAGGAGATGGATTCGGAAATAGAGATTGTGCCAGAGGAGCAACAGCAAGGGAGTGAGGTCCATGCAGTGGAGGCTAGGGCAGCAGCAGCAGCAGCTGCTGCTGCTGCTGCCGGGGAAGGAGAAGATCAAGCTCGTGATGATGTGTACACTGCAGCTGCACATGGGGATGTTGAAAAGCTGCAATTTCTTGTGCAGCAGCAAGGATGCTCTGTTTCAGAACCAGATGCAGGTGGATACTATGCACTTCAATGGGGTGCCCTCAATAATCGCACTGCTGCTGCACAATACCTTCTTGAGGTCAATGACCCACCCATAACCCTAATTCTGTGGCCTTTCTTTTTTTCCCTGAACCCCTAATGCTGATTGCTGCATTTCAACCTGTGCTAGCTACATGGTTTCTGAGGTGAATGACCATCTGATCATGCATGCTGCATATGTCATTGGCTGAAAGGAAACTTGTGGATGGTTTGGTGGGTGCTGGGTGATGTTTTACAGCATGGGGCAGATCTGAATGCAGTTGATTTTTCAGGCCAAAGTGCCCTGCACTGGACAGCGGTGCGGGGTTCAATACAAGCAGCGGAGCTTCTCCTTCAGAGTGGAGCACGCCTTGAATGTGCAGACTCCCGTGGTTACCGGGTATGCTGAATAGTCAGTCACTCCACATTAGGGTTTTTTTATGGTTCTCTCACTCTCAGTGTCTGTCAGGAGGTCCAGTGTAAAAGCAGTCACTAATTGCATTTCTTCTTCTTCTTCTTGCATGTCTAAAGGCTTCTCTTGTAATTTCTTGGATCTAACTGTGAGACAGAGTCCTCAAGGTTTATCCTATGACATTTTTGACAAACACTCTCATCCACAGTATGCAGGTATTGAAATGATTAGAATGCCTCATGTTCATTCCAATATCTCAATGACTGCGAAGCTGGGGGTTATCAATAGTCAATTTTGCAGATTCTTGAGACTTTGTAGTTGTATGAAGTTTTTTGTCTTCCAGATGGTCAGTCTTATTGTCTTTCTGAAGGCAAAAGGATACCCTTTAAATGTTGTTCTAAAGAGAACTAGAGGGTTGGTTCTTAAAGAAAAATTCCTGCTTGGAATTTCCGCTTTTGGCATTTTCAGAACAATTTTGCTTCAGGTCTTGTAAGTGGGGAGCTTCCTGTAAGCTCACTTGTTCTTAGTCTTTCCCTGTTCTTTTCCCTTTCTGTCTTTCTTTGTTTCTTTGTCTGGTCTTTGTTGTGGGGTCTGTTGCTAGCCAGTAGTATGGCTGAGTCTTCCTGTTGCTTTCAGAATTGCAGCAGAAACTCAGTTCGTAGGATGATGCTTGTCACCGTCCTTTACCCACTGTAGGGAGCTGATGAGGTCAGTGGGGAAGTTGTGATGGTTAAGTCACTATCATACATACTACTGTTGATGGTCCCTGAACAGGTGTGAGACTGGCACTTTTGTTCATACCAGTGTGTGTTTTTCGTTTTTTGTTTGTTTTTTCTGTCTTCCCCTGTTTGGTTCTTTCTGTGGCTTCCTGAGGAAGTGTTAACCTTGCTGTTTCTTCTTCATCGTGAGAATGGAGATTTCTCTATTCTTATGAAAGATATTCTTCTTCTTCTTCTTGCAGGTAACTCATGTGGCAGCACAGTATGGACACACATCATTCATTTATCATCTTATCACTAAATGGGGTGCAGAAGTTGATGCTCCAGACAATGATGGTCGGAGTCCTTTGCACTGGTACACATTCTTCTTTCCTTGGATGGTTCACCTTTTGATAAATGTGTAACATTTTTGTTTGTGTAGGGTTTTTCTTTTTATCAGTTTGATTCCAGGGAGTTGGGAAAGTTGTAGTAGTGTGATAAGATTTGTTATTATTATTATTTTTCCCCTATTTGGAGTAAGAAAGTTTTTGCTGCGCACTGCTATGCATGCTAAGGTTTTTGTCAACATGTTGTCTCGGGGCAAATCCCCATGGCAGGGCTGCTTACAAAGGGTTTTCGGATTGCATACGGTTGCTTCTTTATATGGATGCCTACCTGGGCCGTGCAGATAAAGAGGGTATGGTGCTTATTTGCATCTGAAGCTCTCTCTGTTTAGTGTGTTGAGTCTCTTTTTATTTGCTGGTTGCTGGTTGCCTTGCGTCTTGTCCATAATCATCCTGTCAAAATTTGTCACCTTTGGTTTGGGTTCATTATAGTTTTGATTAGTCCAGTTTGGATCCAAACTAGGGATCCCACAAGTTCTACTGGCATCCTTCTGTATGCTTCTGTCAAGGCAAGGAATGGGAGAATCCCTGAAGGTCTTTTACACTGACTGAATACTTAGAGTCTTTTTTCTGTAGAATTTCTTCTGGTAATCTGGCATGCATGTGTGTATCTTCATCAATGTTAAGTGTAGGGTAAGGACCTCAGCAGGGCTGTTCTGGAAATGAGGGCCTGGTGTGAGGCGGGAGATGAGCATGGGTTTGGAATTCCTAGAACAGCCCTGTTGAGGTCCTTACCTGGCATAAAAATCTGGTATGATTTTAAATAGCTTGTGATTCACTTGAGAAGGAGAAGTGGCACCTTATGTACAGGGTGCCATCCTCTGTTGAGGCAGAAATTTACCCAGGGTAATGCGCCTTCCACAATACACTAGAAAAATTCAACCAGATCTTTGCAAATAATTTGGGGTGTAGAAGGGAAGCACACTAGGCCATGAGCCCAATCAGGTAAGCATTTTGGAAGGGTGGTTGGTATCACAGGCTGCACACCATTGCACTGGGCAGCCATACGTGGCAACCTGGATGCATGCACAGTACTGGTGCAGGCAGGAAGCCTGGAGGATCTCATGGCCAAAGACAAGACTGGCCTCACTGCAGCTCAGTTAGCCTCTGACAAAGGACACCGCCATGTCGCTTTTTTCCTTGTGAGTCAGGCCTGCACCCCTTTCTTCTCTCACAAATCCTCTGTTTCTGGGAGCAATTTTTCTCTCACTTCCCCATTTTTGTTTTTGGGAGGTGGGGGTAGCCTATATTCCTCTCTTGAAGCTGAGGAAATGCTCCTATGTAGCAGTAATCATATGGGATGTGATGTGGGGCCATTTGTGGACAGTCAAATGCACGACGGGTATTCAAGAATCAGTGGGAAGGCAAGGGCCGACTACAGCAACTTCGCAAACTGGGCTTGGCACCTGTGCTTCTTCTCATTATTCTTGGCATGCTGATTGCCTTCGTCAATCTCATCATTGCCTGTAAGTGTCTATGCCTAATTTTGCTGCCTGTACAAAACAATGATATCTTTTTGGCATGTTTTTCATTAGATTTGAATGTCTCCAGAGCTAGTTGCAGGTTTAGCTGGGACTGCCTTGGATGATGATAGCATGGGTATTGCATGGAATCTGCCTTCTATACTGAAAACCCAAGTTAGCGTCTGTGAAACCCATGTTAGCATCTCACATACAGAGTCCAAATGAGAGAGAAGAAATTTGTGGGTGCTGTTGGCCCTCATGGTTGGCTTTGTCATGTACATACAGCACGGACATTGATGAGAATAACAGCAGGGGAGGGGTTCTGGTCGTGTTTGATTGTCTCCATGGCCACATTAGGCCTCTTCTTTTTCTACCGTTGCACCAGGTAGGTACTGTCTTTTTTTCTGTCTATCAATGTACATATTCTCACCAAATAAATCTGGTTCTCATCTGAAAGTTTATCAAGATGGCTGTTTCTAACAGTGGGTTGCTGTAATTTGGTAATTTGGCAGTAAGGATCCAGGATTCATCAGCCCTCTGCGAGGGGGGGAACGATTACCTAGCCAAAAGGATACAGATGTGAGTTGTAGCCTGAACACTCAGTGTTCATTCTGTAGGATCTTTGCTGGAGGGGCAAGTAGGGGGTCTTTTTGTTCTTTCTCCCAACCATTGTGCTGATTGTTCTACTATTTTTGTTTTGGACAGGAGCCCCTCTTGAAGAGTGATCTTGGCAACCCGGCATTGGGGGCTGGCTATTGGTCACAGTTGTGTCCTACTTGCAAGGTGGGTGCTTTTGTGCTGCGCTGTGTGTCCATTTGTAATTTAACATCTGCATTGCTTCATGGCAGGATGTTTGGTAAATCTAATTTGGAAAATCAGTCATTTCTGAAGTCAATTTGCTTTTTGGTTTTTTTGAGGGCTCTGAATATTCTTTAACTTTTCAGAGTCCTTTTGGATGGGTGGGTTGTTGGTTAGATTGTGAGGCCCCTGAGGGCAAAGCATTGCTCATCTTGCAACCGGTGTGTGGAGCAATTTGATCATCATTGCCCTTGGATATCTAACTGTGTGGGAAAGGTTCATCTCTCTTCTTTCTCTAGACGCTTTTCCATTTGTTTTTGGTATCTGTTTGTGTTCTCCTGATATTGGAGTCTGGGTAATTGATGTCATAAGTGAGACTTGGTCGAGGATGTAGAGTCCAGTTTCTCATCAGATAATCAAGAGTGTGCATGGGAATATAACGAGCAATGCCCATGCCGAGGTTTTTGAATTTTTTTTCTGTTGGAGGTCATATGATAGACAATGAACCACCCTGCAGGACTGTATGATGTGCATTCTGTATGAAGGGCTTTTGGTTTGCCCCGTCACTTATGAATCTGTGGCTTTGCAGAATAATAAGTGGGACTTCTTTGTTTTCATTTGCTTGGAAGTCTCAAGCCTTGCCTTAGCAGCTGGAGTTACAGTTTTCCGTATGTAAACCCATCTCTACAACTTCTCTGGGAATGTTGAATATGTTGGATGTCCAGTTAAAGAATAATCAATCTGTAAAGCCAGTGATAAGTGAAAGTGGCTTTGCACTGGTCTTGCATTTTGTTTAGATCTGTCCCATAGCAGTTTTCCAGCATTTGAACTTTGAGGGTCACAGGCTTTCCATATTCAGCTATTGAGAACTCTCTAAAAGATATGTGTTTGGGTATGGAGCTGGTAATGAGTGTTTGAAGTACTTTGTTTTTCTTTTAAGAGCAACTCCACTGGTGCTCAGTATGTGACCCTGAAAATTAAAATTGGATGAAGAAAAGTCAAAACAGCTGGTTTGGCTCAGCATTGATATATCAAGCATTTCTGCACAGTTTGCTGAGGCTGGTAAAAGGCACAGCAAAGCCTATCACTACCAGAGAAGAGTTAATAAATACAATCTGACTGCCGCTCCCTGTTTCTGATTGGCCAATCATAGTGATTGGTCATGGTGGTTTGCTATTACTAGTCTCCCACCTATTTGCAATCCTAGTTTTAGTTTTATGGGTGGGGTTGGAAAAAGGTAAATAACATAACTTTGATGTGAGAAATATTCTTGCCAGGTCACATACTGAGCACCGCTGGAGATGTTCTAAGTCTAATCAATTGAGTGAAAGCATTATGTTAAGAAAAGTAGAATTGGTGTTGGACTTTGTGGTTAAGATTATATAATTGCCTGTTCAAGAGCTTCTGATTTGTGGGTCATAATATATTCATGATTCTTATGAGCCTCAAAACAGGTTCTGGCCAAACCAGGAATGCTGACAAGCTGCAAATTGATCCATTTCTTTGTGTCAGGTCCAAAGTCTAGCCTTACACATGCACATATATATATATACATATATGGTGGTTGTCATGTTACAGGGTTGTGGGTTGACCCAATGGCGCCAACAGGGTTTGGACCGTTTATTCATCATGTGGGTGCTTACCATACAGCGATACTTGTATTTCTCATTGTTGATGTGATCCTCTTGTCTGCCGGGACTACATTGACAGTTATGCAAGCTCTGCAGGTAGGGTTCTTTACTACCTACCTACCTACCTACGTACCTACTGGTTTTCACATACATCCATTAGTCTCCACATGATTGCTGAAACTTCCAGACTTCCATACCCTTTTCCACACTGGATGGATCTTTACTCATTCTGGGAAAGCTACCGAGGAATTTTGGAGACAGGTTTATTTTTTATGTGAGGAAATAATTTGGTAATCTAATTTGAGTTTTATGGCATCTGTATGCATGGTTTTTGTGGTTTTGTTTTGGAGGAGAGGAAGAGAAGGGGTTTCTAATTCTTTTTGGGGAACCAACTTACCACCTGATTTGTTTCATGATTGATCCGTGTGTTCAGATTTCGCGCAATATAACCACTAATGAGATGGCAAATGCAAAGCGCTACAACTATCTGAAGGGTGCTGATGGCAAATTCCATAACCCATATGACCATGGCTTCTGCAAAAATTGCACGGAGTTTCTTCTCACAGGCTATAATGAAGATATCAGTCTTCCTTGGCAGCCGGTTGAGCAAAATGGTGGCGGGTTGATTCAGATGAGCAACATATAGTCTTGTAACCCAGGATCTTCCTGGATTAGACGGCACCCTTGCCACTTCTTTGTAATCACCCTGATTGGCGACAGTTGCTACATCAAAGTGCACATGAGAAGAATCGCTATATGCACAGCTTTCATCTCATCTAAAGCATAGCAGCAGCACAGAATCTGGCTTGATAATGCTGGCTGGATACCCAAATCAGGCCCTCGTCTATCCAATCCCTGTCAACCTAAGTTTTTGATGCAGGCTGCCTTCTGCAGTCTGATGTGGCATGTATTAATGTGAGGATCTTCTGTTATCTGGACACTTGTAGAAGATTGAAATTTACAGGACAGAAGATCCCCGATTCCCACCAGGGACTTTTTCTGACCTGCCATCCCTGTCCCACGTTTGGCAAGTCACAACAATGTCCTCCTCCTGCATGGCAGAAAATCAGAAGCTTCAGCAAATAGGTTTTTAATGGTTGGGTATGTTTAGAAAACATAGGATTAGAATGGCTGGCAGGAAATCCAACGAGGGGCTTGCAAAAATATTTCCACTTCTAGAGTGGGGAAACTCTTGAAAGGTGTATTCTTTTGGGAGACAGAGGTTGAGATGAGAGGCTTTTCAACTCGAGTGGTGGTTGTGGTGGTGGTGATGGTGGTGGCCGAGGCATGAAGGGGGGGCATGTTTGCATTTATTCTTCAAGGTTCTGAGTTTCACTTCCCATCCTGATTCACTGGGCACATATATATGTGTGTGTGTGTGTGTGTGTTCCCCAAGAGCTAAATCCAGGAAGCCCGGTAGCTTCATTTTGTGTGTTTGTGAGTTATTTTCTTCTTGTTTGGATTGTGAAGTTTTCTCTCGGTGTCCATCTGTTGAAACAAAGAAATCTTAGAGACCATTAGTAGATAGTGCAAGTGCTAACGAGTGCTCAAGGACCTTCTTCGGTGTGCCATAAGTACCTTTAGTAGATACCCTATTAGCAGTTAGGGTGTTAAGGGGCCAAGGGACTCTTCCATGTACCCTATTGGTGCCCATTCTTAGGTGCCCTATTCAGTAGGTAGGGTTTGAAGGGTTTAAAGGCCTCTTCCATGTGCCATGAGTACCTTAAGGTAGTTAGTTCATAGGGTGTGATTGAAAACACATTTAGGATTTTTTAGGGTTTGGTGCTTTTCTCTCCTTTTCCACTTGCCATTGGGTACCCCACTTATTAAGTAGCTATTGGTAGGTAGCTTGCAAAGAGGTCTAAGGACCTCTTCCATGTGCCATAAATACCTTTTTTTTAAGTACCTATATAATAGCTAGTGTGTGAAGGAAACAATTGTTAGGGTTTTTTTCTAGGGTTTGGTGCTCTTCTACCCTTTCCATGTGCCAAAAGTACCCCCCCTTTTAGGTACCTATTGGTAGGTAGGTTGTGAAAGGCTAAGGGCCTCTTCCCATGTGCCATAGGTACTTTCTTTCATACCTACCTAAGAGGTAGGCTGTGAAGAAAAACACTCTTGGATTTTTTTTAGGGTTTGGCGCTCTTCCTCCTCCATCTCAAGTTTGCATGTGCTATTGGTACCCCCTTTTTGAGTACCAATTGATAGGTAGCTTGTGAAGGGCTAATGGCTTGTTCAATTTACCATAGGGACCTACCTTCTTGACTACTAACTTGGTAGGCAGGTAAGTAGGTAGGTAGGTAGGTAGGTAAGTAGGTAGGGTGTGAAGGAAAGAGTCTTGGAGTTTTTAGGGTTTGTTGCTTTTCATCCTTTTCCGTTTGCCATTGGCACCCCTTCTTAGGTACCTATTTGTAGGCCTAAGGGCATGGTCCTTGTGTCATAGGTGCTTCCCTTCTTTCATACCTACCTAGTAGGTAGGTTGGGAAGGAAACATTTGGAGTAGGTATGGCTGGTAGGTAGGTAGGAAAGTAGGGTTGTTAAGAAGCGTTTTGGAGTTTTTAGGGTTTGGCGCTCTTCAAGGAGGGAGAGAGAGGGAAGGAAGGAAGAAGTTGGGGGTTTGTGTTGGTCCGGCCTTTGCGTGGTAGCGATGGCGAGTGTAGCAGTGGAGCGACTTGCCGTCTCGGTTTCCAATGAAGGTTTTAAAGGAAAAGATGCAATGGCGGCGGCGGCGAGCTCTTTGTCTTCTTCAGTGGAGTACCCCACTAACGCAGCCCTAGCGATGGCGTTGGAGAATAAGGACTCAAATCCTACGGAGGCCATCGCGTTGCTACGTGAGATTCTTGACCACCCTTCATCTACTTCTGAGGTTCTTCGCATCAAAGAACAGGCCATTACGGCGTTGTCTGACATCCTGTCTCACGAGAAGAAAGCGGAAGAGTTGCGAAGTTTGTTGACGGATTTGAGGCCGTATTTCAACCTGGTTCCTAAGGCCAAGACGGCTAAGATCGTGAGAGGAATCATCGATGCGGTAGCTAAGATACCAGGAACATCAGATCTGCAAATCTCCTTATGTCGGGAGATGGTGGAGTGGACTCGATCCGAGAAGCGTATGTTCTTGAGACAGAGAGTGGAAGCGCGTCTTGCCGCTCTGTTGATGGACAACAAGGAGTATGTGGAGGCTTTGAGTTTACTGACTAATCTTGTGCGAGAAGTGCGCAGGCTTGACGATAAGCTTCTGCTTGTTGACATTGATCTTCTTGAGTGTAAGCTTCATTTCTCTCTGAGGAATTTGCCCAAGGCCAAAGCTGCATTGACTGCTGCCCGCACTGCAGCAAATGCCATTTATGTCCCTCCTGCACAACAAGGAACTATTGATCTTCAGAGTGGGATTCTCCATGCTGAGGAAAAGGATTACAAGACAGGTTTCAGCTATTTTTTTGAAGCGTTTGAAGCTTTCAATGCCTTGGAGGATCCTCGTGCTGTCTTTTGCCTCAAGTATATGCTCTTGTGCAAGATTATGACCAATCAAGCTGACGATGTTGGGAGTCTCATTTCATCAAAAGCCAGATTGGAATATACAGGTCAGTGAAAATTCAACAATCTGTTTTTTTTAGGGTTTCATTTGACAAGAACCCCCCCAACCCTTTTGCTCTGCAGTGGACAAGGCCGCCCTTTTCCACTGTGATCCAAACAAGAGCTGCTTCCCTAGTGTTTATAGTGTGTGGCATAGATACTGATGACCTTGGTATGTCATAATTTCCAATTTTCAAAACTTGACCTGAACAGCAAAACCCTGAACATATCCTTCATGAAAATCTTGTCTCTCTTCTTAGTCTGAGGAGAGCTGTTTAATGAGAGCTGAAATGCACAGTTTGAGGTGCCAATATATATTCATTAATTGCAAGATTGATTTAGGGTTTTGGTGGTTGTTGTAAAATCTGTATCACATTCAGTTCTCACTGATTACTGGGAGCCTTTAGAAGTCTGTAGGGATGTTGCAGTAGCTGCTGCTGCCAGAAAGTCTCTGAACATGCTTATGACAATCACTGTTGTTCAAACCACTCCTGAGTTTTTGGGTGTTTTGAATTTTTTTTCTCCATTTGTTAGGGTTAGGGTTTCCTCTTTATTAAATCTGAAATCCTCTATAACCTTATTATTAGATCATCTTTCAACTCTATCCAGGTTGACTAAAATCATAAGTAATGGAGAAGATCTCAGTACTGAGATATTGTTGCAATTTCCATTGTTTTTAGGAAAAAAAATAAAAATTCTGATGGTGGGTGCCTCATATATTTGCATCTTAAAGATTCAAATAATGCTGCACACATTATCAAAAGAAAGATTGGCAGTCCAAATAACACAGATTAGCTGATGGGGGTAAGCTACATGTTGCTGGAACCAGGAGCTTGCCTTTCTAGTGTTTGCTCTCTCCCCTTATCCACATCTTGTCCGATCGTGGCTTCTTCTCTTTGGACCCTTCTCCATTCACCCAAGTTTTTAGTTGGCCCTTGGAACAAATTCTTTCTTGAATTGCTTTTATGTTTAGGTCGGGATACACCTTCATTCTTCAATGTGCTTGAGAAGCTGATTCAAAATTCTGATTATTGGTAAGAAAGAGAAAGGGGCTCTGGACTGAAAGGATGGTTATCTTGAAGATTCCATAACACAGTAAATGCCTCCAGATAGACATGCATCTTATTTGTTATTTTGATGGGTAGATTTCTATGGCATATCTGTTTGCTGGAGCTAAGGTCTGGCATATACTTCTGATCAATGTTTTCTCAAGCTGGAACAACTCTTACCTGTTTATTGGATATAGAAGCACTATGACAGTAACTGATTATAGAGATGGAGATATATTGACAGGTGTGGAACTCGATGCAATGAAAGCAGTAGCTGAAGCTTACAGCAAGCGGTCTCTCAAGGATTTTGAGGAAGCTGTAAATACATTTCGAGAGCAACTTGAGCATGACCCAATTGTGCACCGGCATCTGTCCTCCCTATATGATACACTTTTGGAGCAGAATCTGTGCCGATTGATTGAGCCATTTTCACGGGTTGAAATATTTCACATTTCGGAGCTCATTGGTTTACCAGTTGATGCTGTTGAAAAGAAACTCTCCCAAATGATCCTCGACAAGAAGTTTGCAGGAACCTTGGATCAAGGGGCTGGATGTCTCATCATTTTTGATGATGTGAAACCTGATGGAATTTATCCATCAACTCTTGAAACTATTTCCAACATTAGCAGGGTGGTAGATAGTCTCTACTTGAAGTCAGCTAAGATCATGGCATAGGTTGATACCTTTCTTTTTTTTTGGTCAATGAGAGAGTACACATGATCATCAACTTCCAGTCTCTGTATTCTGGATCTCTGCCAGTGTAAGCTACAGGATTGGATTGCACATTAATGTTACAATGCAGACATTGACAGTTGCATCTGTAATTTGATAGTTGTTGATTGTAGGTGTCAATTAGGGCCTCTTTTGCTTGATTCTCCTCATCATATGTGTGATTGAGCACATTCAGAAGGGAGGGTTTTCCCAGAATCCGCAGTTTTCCCTTTATGTTGGGCTCTGGTGTATCTTTAGTGAGATTTACATTACATACAAAAACCCAATCAAAAGAGACCTGCAAACGAGTTTATACAAGTGGAAAACTATCTTGTCACCAAGTGTCTTGTAGAACTTGTGTCTCATCATCATCATATTTTTGGTATTCTTCCAGATGGTGAATCCTCCTCCCTCTGCCTTATGGGTGGCCATCATCATCACACAAATGTGGTGCACTGGTGCAGTCTTTTGTTGCTGCCTGTTCACATCTATTATCATAACAGGTACTACCTCTTATGCAAAGTAGCTAGCAAGTGGTAACCCAAGGTGCTAGCTTGGGGTGTTGATTATCTTGTTATGAAAGCTCGTGATCATCTAAGGAGGGCATGAATGTCATACATATGGATTCATGATTGCAGATCAGATTCTCTTCATCAGGAATATGTGAATGAAAATGAATTTGTCTTATTGTGTTTCATTGTCAGTTGGAGTTGTACATGTGGTATTCATTAACAAGATAAGAGTGCTTAATTTGCAAATTATCTTTATGACTATTGAGAATTTCTCCATACATAACGATCGCTATGGCTCGAACACTGAAGAGAGGAGGAGATGATTTCACTTACAGATTCAATGTGTTTTGCTGCATACACATGCTGTTTGGAAGAGCTGGCAGAAGGCACAACAATGATCCTCTTTCAAGAGAGATGTTTGTCATTCATGAGAGTAGCAAAGAGGACTAATAAGCAAACCATTCAAGGAATGGACTTCCCCCATATCGTGGAGCTCAATTTTATGGTCCAGAAGTTTTTGCTCTATGGATGTAATGTGCATTTCAGCTATGAGTTTTTTCAGTTGGGTATAAGTTTGCATTCCTGACATCAGAGGGCTTCGGAGTCTATGCAGAGCTGCGATGGACTGGACCTTTTCTAGTTGTGAGGATTGATCTGATGCAAAAGATAAATGTTGAAGTTTGATTGTGGGGGGCAACTTCTTCATCCCACCAATTTTGTTAAGCAATTAAAAAAAGATTCCAATTCAAGCTTTCTCTGAGTATTTACTGCAGAAATTGCTGCTGATTTGAGAGAAATGCTTGGTTCCTACTTCGAGGATTTTGGTTCTATGATACATCACATCTGCTGACCCTTGGGCTCCACCCTTGGTTGGCAGGCATAATGCCCTGCTCTTGTGGCTTTCTTCTATACATAACATACTCAAAAGGAAAAATTTCATTATCAAAGAACCTCAGGTTCTGGGTTTTTGAGAAATTCCAGAATCAAAGAACCTCTAGTTCTGGGTTTCCAAAAAAAGTCCAAAAATCAAAGAACCTCTGGTTCTGGGTTTTTGAAAATTTTCAAAGAATCAAAAGGGGTTATATGAAAGAATGAGCCAAGAACTGGTGGGTAAGAATCAGGGTAAGTTCTTTGATTGCTCCTTTGAGCTTTCAGAGAACTAAGGTTATGGGGTCAAAACCAGTTCTTTGTTTTTTGACAACCATTGGTTGAAGGTCCATATGGTGCCGACCCTTATAAAGGGTTCGTACTTATCAAAACCCAACCCTCATAAAACAGATCTTACTTGATCCTTAAAAAGGGGTTCTTAATAAGAACCATTTGTAAAAAGGGTTGGGGTATATGGACCCTCAACCAACCAACCAACCAACCAACCAAAGACTCTCAAAACAATTGAAGAAACCGGTGTGTACATTGAAATGGATGAAACCGCAAAGTTTCTTTCCATCACACATGTGGCATGCATGACCCCAAGGTCTACTACTACTATCACTGTAGGGAAAACCATATAATTCTGTGGTATATTGTAATGTCCTCTATGCACCTGAAGACACAATGAAGTACACACTTGTTTGCTCCAAGAGAGTCGGTGACAGTCTGGAAAACAAAGCTTGATGTTGTTGTGTTGTGGTTCTTCTGGTGCACCATCAACAGAGAGAGAGAGATAGCAAATACCCAAAGTACATTGAGATAGCTTGTGCAGTGTTTTTCCACAGAGACACAGACACAGACACAGCGAGAGAGAGAGAGAGAGAGAGAGAGAGAGAGAGAGAGTACTGGATGGTAAGATACTCATGATAGATAGAGATTGCTGAATTTGCTGAGTCCACATTTTCCAGCAAGAAAATTTTGTGGGTCTTCTTCCTTAACTAGGATATCTTGCACCTCTCACTTCTGGGCCAGACTGAACCCCCCCACACACACACACACACTAGCACACCATTTGAACAAGAGCTCCCCAGTTATATTATGTATTATCTTGTTGTCTCCTGACATTTTCGTACCTCCCTAATTACCTTTTAGCATGTTCTTGGTCATTGGTTGGCTGAACCTCATAACTCTCATTCTGTGTCCTATAAATCGTAAGCTTGGTGGTTATATCTGGTAACCAACTAGAGCACCCTGGTTACTGTGAAGGGTCTTAACCATGTTTAAACCTGTGCCACTCTTGTCAGTTACCTAGTCCATTAGACAATGGCTCATTCTCTCCAATAGCTAACCACAGGGTTTGGCTATGTATCAACCATCCACATGTATTTACGGATCTAGTAGCCGTCAAGTGCCTTACCTACTTACCTACCTACCTACCTAGTAACTGCTTACATTTCCTACCTACTTACCTATGCTACTTTGCCATTTACAGTGTAAAACCTAGGTAACTAGGTAGTGTGAGGTGGAAGTAGGAGAGTTCCATTGGATTGGAGTGGTTACCAATGGAACCTGGGTAACTCGGTTGCGGTTTATCCACGATTCAATCATAATGGGTTTCAATGGACGGTGCAGGGGTAGGTAGGTGCTGGGTCACATAATCCTGCACTTCCAAGTCAACAGTTGCAAAGAGTTTTTAAAATTAATTTAAAAATAATATTGGCACAAGTTATTATTATTATTATTATTATGTTTTGGCCTTAATAAAACATAACTGGCATATAACTGAGGAATTGCCATTAATTCTCATCAAATCAACCAGACCCAACAATTGGAATTGTGTTTTTTTGGGGTGCTCAAAACAAGAAGTACCCTACCTGAGAACCCTAATGTCAAGGTACAGGCTTTCACATGTAAAAGACTTTATCTCTCCGAAAAATTGTTCATTCTATGTGCCCATCTCACAATTGCTAGCTCATATTTTGTTGAGTTAGGGTTTCATTTCTATGTGCAAGCCTCACAATTGCTAACTCACATTTTGTCAAATTAGGGTTTCATTCTCTGTGCATGCCTCAATTGCTAACTCACATTTTGTCAAATTAGGGTTTCATTCTATGTGCATGCCTCAATTGCTAACTCACATTTTGTCAAATTAGGGTTTCATTCTATGTGCATGCCTCACAATTGCTAACTCACATTTTGTCCAATTAGGGTTTCATTCTATGTGCCCGTCTCACAATTGCTAACTCACATTTTGTCCAATTAGGGTTTCGTTCTATGTGCACGGCTCACAATTGCTAACTCACATTTGTCAAATTAAGGTTTCATTCTATGTGCATGTCTCACAATTATTAGCACACATTTTGTCAAATTAGGGTTTCATTCTATGTGCATGGCTCACAATTGCTAACTCACATTTTGTTGAATTAGGGTTTCATTCTATGTGCCCATCTCACAATCGCTAACTCACATTTTGTCCAATTAGGGTTTCATTCTATGTGCCCCTCTCACAATTGCTAACTCACATTTGTCAAATTCAAATTGAAAGTCGAGCTGAAATTGGAGAAGTGCTCGTCAAAGGAAAAGTGAGAGTTGAAAAGGATTATAGGGTTTAAAGATTCCTCGATCCATTGGGAGGAAACATTTTGCAAGGGTATAATAGGTTGATTTTAGGTTTTCACAAAATTAGGGTACTCAACCCATAAGGTTTTTATTTGGTTCTTAACCAAATTCAGACTTGGCAGGTTGACCTGGATGGTTGGTTAAGAGTTAAGAGTAGCTTGGACTCGGAGTCCAAGTCTTGGACCCTTATTGATAACCGGCCATATTATCCATAAATCAGCCACATTGGTAGATATCCCCACAACCCTAACAACAAGCCCCTTGTAGATATTAGACATTGCCTAGATAGGTAAATCCCTTCATCATAGCCTCCGAAGGGGGATGATTGGGTTGTTGTTGTGTGACCTATAAATTTTGGCATACATTATGATATTATTATACTAATTCTACATGTCCAAAAATAATTTTGGCATTTGATGTTGCCAATTTTCTTTCCTTTTGAATTTCCCATTGATGGTGAAGTGAACCTTTTTTGCAAAGTTATTGGGTATTTATTGCCAAAAATATATATATTAGCTTCATGTAGTGCCAATAAAAGGCTCTAACTTTTTAGGGTTTAAAAAGAAGGGGGGGGGGGTTAGGATTTAGAAAAAAGACACACTCCTTGACACTTGCTACACTAATAAATACTACTGACATGTAATAATTATTTCTCACCATAATTTTCTAACTTATTACTTAAACCCTAAACCCACAAAACAACACATAGCCTAGAAAAGTTAAAGTTTTATTTATTTATTTAAAGCTATTTATTTATTTATTTATTTAAAGTTATATAGAGATCATTTTAATACCTGGAAGATTGTCACAAGAACATTCTTTCAATAAATTAAAAGAGACATTATTATTATTTTAAATAATATTATTATCATTTATTATATTGGGGACATAAACTTTGAATCCAAGTTTTTCAGTGGGGCAAGTTGCTCTTACCAAATACTTCAATTCAATTTAAGACTGACACAATAATGATAATATTAATAATAATAAAATTCCAGAATATTTTCAGACACACACAACCCAGCTTATCATTATCACAGGTGTCCTGACAAAAAGAATAACCTGCAAAAATCCAGTACCCACCCCCCAAATTCATCCATCCATCCATCCATCCATTCATCCATTGAAGAGTCGAGAGTCAAGACCCAGTTTCAGGGCTCAGTTGTGAATTAACCACAGGTAAGTTACCAAGGTTCCACCTGGGAAATCATCCCCCCCCCATCCCTCCTCCCTTCACAAAGTAGCAATGGTTTTTTCTAATTTTAATTTAATTATTTAATTTAATTTAATTTCCTTTTCCCCAAATTTGTGGTCTATTTGAAGTGATGATGATCCATATGACAATTTAACCAAGTCTGGCTCTAAATAAAACGTTTAAGTAAAAAGATTTGAGCATTGTTTTATATTGTTTTCTATGTATTTGGAATTTAATACGTAAATCTGGTGATTTATTTAATTCTTTCATTTCAAATTTGGCAATTACAAAACCCAAAAAAAAAACACTTATTTTTCATCAATTTTCAAACCCTAAAATTTTTGGTAGGGTTTAGGGTTTAGGGTTTTACTAAAAAAATTCCCGAAACAAGAAACAAGTTGTTGCTAAGTAGGTAGATACTTGTGGATGGTCGGTACTGGTGATGTGTAGGTATATTTTCTTCATGTATCCTTGGGATGAAAATATACATTTTTTATAACTCTTGTTGCACAACCCTATGGACTTTTTGTGAAGAAGAAGAGAAGAGAGGATTCTTTTGGGTAGGAAAACTATTTGTCAAAAATCATGAGCATTTTTAAAAAATTAATTTTTTGTAGTTTTCATTGCTAGATTTATGTAATTGAAAGACATAAATAAACCATAATTTTTGGTAGAAGAAGAAAAATACCTATGACTTGAAGATGCTAGTAGGTTCAAAATTTAAAAAAAACCATGTCAAATCCCAATGAAAACTATAAAAAAATAATAGATATATGTTTAATACTTGATATTCATATTTCTTAGTAAAAGTGGCGTGACCAAAACAAGTGAAAACCCATGTATAATGACATTTTAAAACATGTGTTTTAATTTTCCATACCTTGCATTTTTACATGAAAAAATGAGATTTTTTTAAAAATTGTGCAACCCACCCATTTAGGTTATCCCAATTGGGTCAAGATCTCGGCTTTCTACCTTGCAACACATTTCAACTTTCTTCATACAATCAATCCATTGAAGCAAAATGAAATGGGTTTTAAGTATCCTTTTTCATTGAGTGCAATTTGTTGCACTTCATAACTTTTTTTTGAATTTTCTTTCTTAATGGTTAGTTCAATTTAGACAATATATAAAGTTGTTATATGAACAAACTCAATGAACCCTTTTAGTAAAACTTTTTAGTCTCATTTAAAATTAGGGCATGCATTCTCGGATAAATTAGGGTTCAAGGTTAGTGGATAAACTACTAGTCTTGGCAAGAAGTTCTTGTGGATTTCAATAGGTTAAAAAGTCCATATTAAGTCCAGGTGAATTTTTTAGGGTTGGAGGTTCTAACTTTGCTTAGAACTACTATCGGAACCTAATTAGGAAGTTCACACTTTGAACACCAAAAAAAATCCGTTCCAATCTAAATGGTCTAAACACGTTCACCAAAGAAACCAGTTCACCTAATGTGAAACCCATAGTGACAACAATCTTACCTTTCTCATTTCAAGAGACATTGGCAATAAATATTGAGTTTTAGACAAGACAAAATATAAAGATTTAATTATTAAAAATTTATTAGGAGGAAAAAAAAAAAAAAAAAAAAAAAAAAAAAAAAAAAAAAAAAAAAAAAAAAATAAAAAAAAAATAAAAAAAAAAAAAAAAAAAAAAAAAAAAAAAACAGATCTGTCTGCAAAGCTGCCAGACAAACCAGAAATGACAGAAAATATTACATATTAAAAGCATGACTGACTTCTGTTTGGTTGATGAGTAGCTCTTCCAGGCAGACCATTTTGGGCAGAGGTTGTTTTACTTGTTTGTTATATAATAATAATAATAATAATAATAATAAATCTTTTAATATATTAAATATATTAAAATTTATTTAACTATGAGCAGCAGCCAGCAAGACCAAATAGCAACAACAAAAATAAATAATAAATAAAAAATAAAATAAAACCAATAATAATAATAATAATATTGAGCATAAGGATGGCTATCTCTTTGTTCCTTCTTTTTCCCTCTCTTTGCTTTGCTTTGCTGGGTTGCTTTTGTTTAATGGAGTTTGCTAGGGTTTCATCATTGTGGAAGTTAATGGAATTCAAAACACCAGGTAGCCTAGTATTATGATGATGATGATGATGATGATGGTGATGATGATAATGAAGCTATTTATTAAATAAATAAATAAATAATTATAATGAAACTCAGTTTGGACTGTGAAGAATTTATTATTAAAATTTTAAAAAATAAATAAATTTTAAAAAGAAAAGAAAAAACCCCATTTTCTCAATTATTGCACATGGTTTCTCCACCAATACATACATACTCAACCTTTTTGCTGACAATCTTTGCTCAATGTCAGCACAAGGTTGAGAGTATTTATTGGGCTCTTGCCATTATTAGGGAAGAGAGACAATGCATTGAATATAGAATTTGGGCATCAAATTTTGGCTCTAACTTCACCCTAACTTCACCCAATGTGTGAGTGACATCTGGAGTACTCTGTGTGCATATGATGGATGGATGGATGGATGGATGTGTGGATGGATTTTGAATTTTAAAAGAAATAAAATAAAATTGTCAAGCTTTCTACAGCATGTTCCAGCAGGTAGCCAAAATGTTAAAAAAAGGATTCTTAAAATGCAAATCTGGTCTATAGCCAAATCTGGCTAAATCTTCTTGCCATTCAAAAGAAAAAAATGGGAAAAGAAAAAAGAAAAGAGAAAAGAAAAGAAATACCCTGACTCCTGCTCTGACTCCTGAGTCCAAATTAAACATTCCCTGAGTTAAATTTAGACCCTGGAAGGTACCAGTGTAGTAGGTAATAGGTACTGGCAACCAGCACCTACAGTGGTACCTACCATCCACCTATCCACCTATTTTGGTACCTACCTACCTACCTAGTTTCACCAATCAAGAGCTTGCAACAGAACACACTAAATATGATACCTACCAACTAACTAACCTACCACCTATGCTTGGTACCTACCTAACTACCAACCAATGGTACCTATCACTCTATGCTTGGTACCTTAACTACCTACCTATAAATGAATGGTACCTACCATCTGTGCTTGGCACCTACCTACCAACCAACTAATGTTACCTATCACTCTGTGCTTGGTACCTTGCTACCTACCTACCAGTGGGAGCCACCACCTGTGCTTGGTACCTACCTATCTACCACCCAATGGTACCTATCACCTATGCTTGATACCTACCTACCTGTCAACTAATGGTACATACCATTTGGCTTGGTACCTACCTACCAACTAACCACTGTTACCCACCACCTGTGCTTATACCTTCCTACTTACCTACCTACCTACAACTGGTACTTACTACTTACCACCTATGCTTGGTACCTACCTACCTACCCATCAACTAATGGTCCCTACCATCTGTGCTTGGTACCTACCAACCAACCAACCAATGTTACCTCTACCACCAGTGCTTGGTACCTTCCTACCTACCTACCAATGGTACCTATCACCTGTGCTTGGTACCTTCCTATCTACCTACCACCTGTGCTTGGTACCCTCCTTCCTTCCTACCTACCTCCCTACCTACCAAATGTACCTACCTACCAACCACCTACTTGGGTACGTAGCAGACACAGAGAGAGGGAGAGAGAGAGAGAGGGATGGTCTTCATTTCTGCACGCGAAGAAGCTTTCATGGCTTCTTCTCGCAATCTTGTGCACTCAATTGCAGCCCAGTGCCCAGGTGCTGTTGCAGCAGCAGGAGCTTGTATGTGAGTGTATGTATGCTGTTGCAGGTTCTGTTGCTGCTGCTGTTGCTGCTTCTGCCATTTGTCGTTGTTGTGCTGTGTACTGCTTCTCATAACCACGTGCTTTTCTTCTGTCTATTTTCTCTGAGGAGTTCAACTAACGCTGCAATAGCTTTCATCGTTTGTTCCATTTTGCACCAGCTTCGTAGTTGGTGAATGCTCTCTCACACGGAGAGAAACAAAGAGACAGAGAGACAGAGCACAAGCGCTTGCATTTTCAGATTTGTTTGTTTGTATACGGAAATTTCCTCCGGGAAGCTTTGTTTGTTGCTGCTGTTGTTGCTTCTCGTAACTACGAGCGTTTCTACTGTTTTATTTCCAATTCTATTCATTTCTTGCAAACATAGCTTGGTAGTTGGAGACTGCTTCCAGAGAGAGAGAGAGAGAGAACGAGACAGAGAGACAGAGACAAAGCGCTTGCATTTTCAGATTTGTTTGTTTGTATGCGGATGTCCCCTAGGAATCTATTTTGTTTTGATTTTGATGTCTTAGGCGCTTTTTTGTGATGTTTTTTTTTCTCTTATCTTCCGCTTGAGCTCTTTCTGGTTGTTGTTCACGTCATGGTTTTGTTGCAAAGGAAATCGGTCATTTCTCTCTCTCTATAGGTACTCTTGTCAAGCTTATTAGTTGAAGAATGCTCAGAGAGAGAGTATGTGGCAAGGTTTTGCAAATCCTGACTACTGCGTGAAGAAGAAGAAAAATCTCGCGACAAGCTAGAGAAAGAAGTCTCTCCTCGACGAAAGCAGGCACCAACAAGAAGCATTGTGCCGCCCGCCGACTCCGATGATAAGATTTGTGAACAGACTTCGCTCTCCTTCTCAAATGGAGCAGCAATTCAGTATGTCCTCTCTCTCTTCTCACATCATCATGAGCTCTTCTTCTCTTCTTCTTTCTCCGCTGCATGAAAAACTCATGAGCCGAGAGTTTTTCTTCACCTGCTGCATGTTGCACCCCATGCATTCGTGATGCTTTTGTGCAGTAAATCTCGTTGTAATTTCTGTGTGTCCTCTTCACAAGCGCTTTCCTCTTTCTTTCTTGCAGTAAGCAGAAAAGAGAGCATCGTACTACCTCCTTCCTCTCTCCTCCATGCTGAAGAAAAGGAAAATTCAGTCTCCTCCTGCATGCATGCGCTGCATGGTCGTCTCTCTCTTCACCGCTGAGACAACAGCAGCACAGGTTGCGTAAGCGAGCACTAGAGCTGCTGCTATCACGCTTGCTCAAGGAGGAGTGTGCAGCTGGATTCATACATCATCAAATGGTGATGTCTCTTCCAACCCTCCAGTCAGCTTTGAAACCTGCAAGCAGCAGCAGTTCCAGGAACTCAAGCTCCAGCAGCAAGAGCAACAGCAGCAGTTCTTCCAGGAACTCATCAACTAGAAAAAGCCTTGAGCTTGGCTGAATGACCTAATGCAGACCAGTAGGGTAATGTTTATCAACAGCAGCAGCAGCAGCTTGTTGAGGCAGGAACCACCAGCATCTGAGAGGATTGTGAGAAGAATCATATTATTGCTGCTGCTGGCAGTTGCTTTCATCTCTACTACACTGGTGAAGAAGACAGATGGTTTGGGATACATGGGTAGCATTGCTGCTTCATATGGAGAGGCAGGGGTCGTGTGTGCAATTGAAGCCAGTGGAGGACAACAGGTGTTGTGCTGGGGAAGGAGCAGCAGCAGTGAATCTCAGCAGCAGCAGCAGCTGGTGACATTCTCCACCTCCATGCCTGAGCCATTTGTTGGTCTTTCTGGAGGTGGTGGCTTCATGTGCGGCTTGCAAGCTCTGAGTCTTCGTCCATTTTGCTGGCAAGGTAACAATACAGACCAGAACATAATCCCTCAAGTAACACAGAGTTACGATTCTCTGGCTGCAGGAGGAGATCATGTTTGTGGAATCACTCCATCAGGCTGGATAGATTGCTGGAGTCTTTTTGGGTCAATCTTGCACACTCCTCCCAATGTCTCACCGCTCCAGTCGATTGTAGCTGGAAGGAACTTCACATGTGGAGTTTCAAAGCAAAGTGGAACTGCGGTTTGCTGGGGAGAGAATGACTTGCAAGCGCCGAACGTGATAAACCCACCCAGTGGCATCCGTTTTGAGAGTCTTGCTGCCGGGACGAACCATGTGTGTGGGATAGTGATGGATGAGAAAAATGCTGTTTGCTGGGGAGATAATTCCAGCGGTCAAGCAAGCCCACCTCCTGGAGTCCCCTTTGCTGCACTCACTGCAGGATTTTCTCATACCTGTGGGATTCTGAGCACCAACCATGAGGTTTTGTGCTGGGGGGATGCAATCAACATCAACAGGACTGCAGTACCTCTTGGAACAGAGTTCTTAGCCATAGCTGCATCCTCGGATGTGACTTGTGGGGTTCGAGAAAGCAACCTGCTGGCAGTTTGTTGGGGCCCGAGTGCAGCAGACTATCAACCTCCTCTCCAACTGTTCAACCCTGGGGTTTGTGAGAGCAGGGAATGCACACAGGGGTTGGAGTTTGCATTCAATCTCAGTGTGATAGATAGCACACTGTTGAGTGTTTGCGTCAACTCTTCTCAGCGGATCTGTGCCCCATGTGCAAGCACATGCCCTGCAGGAACATTTTTGTCATCACCATGCTCAACTGATGCTGACCGTGTGTGTCGAGATTGCTCTCTCTGCCAGCAATTGCTCTGCCAGTCCGTGTGTCAGGAATCCTTACTACCTACAGAGGCTTCCATATGGATGGCCAACCACAAAACCCTGAGGATGAAGAGAACAGAGGTTATTATCACAGCTGCAACTGTTGGAGGCTTTCTGGTGGCATCTCTGTGTGGGTTGGTGCTCTGCCATAGGTACAAAAGGACTTTGAGCAAGCTTCCAGAATATGTTGTCTTTATCTGTGCTTGCATGGATAAGAACCGAGGAGAGAAGAGCAGTCTTATGATTGGTTCTTGTGCAGCATCGATATCAAGCCATACACGGATATTGTCACAAGAAAAAAACATCCGTATGCAAGTGTTCCGCCTGTCTGAGCTCCGGGATGCAACAAGTGGGTTCAAAGAGGTTGCTGAGCTTGGACGAGGTAGCTATGGCTTTGTCTACAAGGCTGTGCTTCCAGATGGCCGTCAATTAGCAGTCAAGCGTGTGAATGCTGCCCACCGCATCCACTGCAACAGTCGAGGCTTTGAAGCTGACCTTGAGGTCTTGTGTAAAGTTAGGCATCCACAACTAGTCAATCTGGTGGGGTACTGCCAGGAGTTTGGGGAGCGACTGCTGATATATGAATTTATGCCAAATGGAACTCTCCATGATCATCTGCATGGTGGCTTGTCCCAGCTGAACTGGGGAATGAGGTTTAAGGTGGCAATGCAAGCAGCTCAAGGAATCAAGTACCTCCACAAAGATGCTTCTCCCCCTGTTATCCACTGTGACATCAAATCCTCGAACATACTCCTAGATGCAGAATGGAATGCTCGAGTTGCAGATTTTGGGTTGTTGCACTCATCTCTTTTACTGACTGTAACTGGACAGCTCGCCTCACCTGATGTTAGTGTACCAGAGGATCAAATACATCAACATGAGATAAGGTCACCACGTCATCACATGAACCAGCTCAGGAGCTACTACATGGACCCTAATGCACAAAGCTTCAATGAGAAGACTGATGTGTTCAGCTTTGGTGTGGTGCTACTTGAGATTCTCTCTGGGAGAAAAGTCTTTGATGCTGACAATAACCCTCCCAACATAGTGCAGTGGGCAGTTCCAAAAATTGTGCAGGGCAAGACTCTGGGTATTCTTGACAAAAACTTGGGCATCCCCAAGGCTGTTGAGCCATTGCTGAGAATGGCAGAGATTGCTGAGCTCTGTGTCCGAAGTGTTGCTGATGACAGACCTAGTATTTCAGATGTTGCACTATGGCTTGGGCTGGTGAGTCGAGGCAGCTTCTTGTAGCATATTTCCCACTCTCTAAGCTCTCAGGTATTCTGCCAATCAGTCTCTTAAACCTTTTGTATTGATGTGCTTCAAATTCCAAATTGAGTGTTATGAATTTTATTTGTCACTCCAGCAACAACAGCGCAGGTTGGGAAGATGCCATCAGTAAAACATTTATATAGAGTTTATGCTCTAAAAATATTTTTGACAGGACCAAAGTCAGGAATAAAAATCTATTTTAAGTCATAAGAGTGAAACTACAAATCTAGTCTATGTAAGCTGCGAGGATTCATGGGTGGGAAGCTTTGATCAGCCTCCTTTGGAAATATGGTGAAGCTACTGTAAGTCTGAAGCTCTTAAGATTTCAGATATTGGTCTGATGACCTTGTTGTAGTTAGGCTGAGCTTCCCAAGTGCTCATGGGTCGAAGCACACAAGGCACATACATGGTGTTCCACCATTCTCAAGTGTTGTGTGAAAGAGATAAAGGGAAGGATTCTGACTCATGGTGGTAGGACTTTTGTCTGAAGGTGACAAGGAGCCAATAAGATGAAGGACAGTATCAACAAAGGTTGCAATTATATTTGGGAGAGGGTAGGTGGGCAACACTTATTTTGGCTAATCCGCCTACAATTGGTTGATTTTCTGTTCGATGTGTCAATGAGGATATTCAAGAAAATTTCATAGTGTGACCAATTGTAGTATGAGTTAACCTCCAAAGGGTGCCAAGTCTTTAGGGTTCAACATTTGAGCTCAACGTTATATAGCCCAATGTGTTCAACCAAGGTTGGTACAATGTCATGCCACTTCCCCCATTGCCTGTGCCAAGGTAGGTTGAATGGGAATCATATTTTAGGCACCCAATTTGCTTGGTTGTTGGGGGACGTGTGTCATTTATTTCTGTTTGTTCATAGTTTCTAGGTATTGGGCTCTTCAAAGTTTTAAGACTAGCTTCTAAAGGGATGCCCATGTATTCACAATTATGCAAGAGGAATTAGTGAATCATTTTATGTGTATGTTATGGTCAACAGTAAGTGATAAGACAATGGGTTGGTCCAATAATGAATTATTTTAACACACCAAACTCACATATCTTGAGATAAGTTCAACATCAATCATTTCGAGTCCAATCTTGAGAACATTCATTGCCTTGCAAAAGCAAAGATAAATTATCAATTTTTTAAGAATCATCATGCCATCTGCATTTAGAGCCAAGAGCAATGAACTGAAATTCAATTGCAATGAATGTTGAAATCCCTATAGTCACAATGGCTACAAAACTCATGTACACTACTAAGTTAAAGTCACATTTGGTCGAACCCAGTCTTAACACATTGTAAAATCTTAGTAAGAGTTTCGAGTGCAGGTTTGAGGCTAGTTCTTCAAAAAAATTTAAACCTTTCAATTTTGGCACATGTTTTTTGAAAATTCAAGAATCTTGGGACACTGTAAACTGAAAATCACGTAAACTGCACACTCCCAAGGATTGAAGAATCGATAGCTCTAGATAAGTCAATTGGCCCAAGTGATTGCATTAAAATCATCTCTCACTTTATACTACCCTATTTTTCATTTTTGAATTGAGGACTGGGAAACAATTATTAGCAACAAATGTGTGCTTCTTGATTGCACTTTGAATTCTTGAATTTTGGGAATTTTGTGCAAAAGGATTTACAGACTACATCTTGAGTTTTGACCTGCCTGTTTCCTTTCACTTACTGACTCTGGAGATACATGAGAATCAGAGAAGCAAAGAAAATCTTGTGCTTTGAAGTTATAACACAAAGCATCAGCAAAATAGAACTTCACATCCTGACCTGCAATTTTGTTTCATAACCCTACAAAAACAGCAGTAAGCTCTGTTGAATTGAGAATCTGCCCAAAAGGATTTGCAGTCCCACATCTTTGCAGCAAGCTCCCAATCCAACATTCCCATGATTCAATAAACTGTGCTGATAGATTCATAGCCAACCAGAACAGACTTGAGAAATGACCCAAAAATTAAGGCTACAGAAATTTCAGATCTGACAAGGTATCTGAAGAGGAAGCCCAACCCTGAAGAACCAAGAGAAAAAAACCAAGGACCTGCTTGAACAGTGACTGTCAAACACACTGTTCAGACCTTCAACAGCAACACATATGGTAGTGATCAGCTACCAATACCTTCACACTTGAACATTTCATTCTTAGAAACAGTCTGCTACTGCAAAAACCAAGAGGATGTTAAAACCTCTGGTCAACAATGTTCCTATCTAGAGCACTTCAGTTGCACACTGGCCTCAAACAAGGGTGATCAGATACTCTGAAATTTTGTAGAACCTTTAGACTATTTTAAAATATGTCTGCTTCCACTAATGAAGGCAAACACCCATATAGGAATGAGGACAAGGGGAAGTTCCCCTACAAAGGGTAAAATCAGAAACTACTCTAATGATGTACAACCTACAAAAGGTACAACACAAAGAAATCAGATTTCACACATAATCTTCCCATTTGCAATCTACAACTAAAATCCAAACATTTTTCTCCACAGGAAGGTCTTTGTATGAAATAAATGTACAATCTACTGTTTGCTCCTGAAACCCACCATTGAAGAACCAAGTCTAATGTGTACTCTGTGGAGTTGGAGGGCTGGTGATTCTCCGCAAACAACTATGCAATGTGACAACTGCATCAAAAATACCATAACCATTCAGTCAGCTAATTTGTGCACTGCACTTGACAAAAACTGTCAGTTCAGTCACAATTCTATTAGGTATTTGTGAATAGCTGACACAAATTTTGTTCAGTGCAATTACTTGTCAAAAGCTACCTGTTTGGTCCCCGTAATAGTACCCCATGCCACTATATTCAACATTATTTTCAACTATAGTGAGAAACATACCAAGGAAACTCGTTATTCCTGCCCAGCAAAGTGCAACTGCTATTTTGCAGAACACCATCAACACAACTGTCACTGCAGCCATAACCATGCAAATTTTCTTGTTCTTAAAACTGTAAAATAATCTAGGGAGCAAGAGAGATGTTACATTACATGTTAGATTACATGCAGACCAATCAGCAATCCAAACTTGTGGAATGAGGGAAAACTTAGGATAGCATAAATTATCTAAAACTGTGAGCAAAAGTTTTTTTGCTGTTTTGTTTTACCTATATTGCTGAGAAAGACAAGGGATCGGTAACGGAAGCTTGTCCGTTCAAGGCCCCATTCATCAGATGCTTTTCTCAGTGTATCCCACAACGAGACAATTGACACTACTCCAACAAAAGCCAATGGCATTTTATACCTATCAAAACACCAGCCCAAACTCAAATATCATCAGTGACAAAGCAGTGAGGATTCAGCTACCAAACCCTTGGCTCTTGCTGCAACAAAAAAAACATCAGATCTTCAAATTATCAAATTTTCTTTTCATTCAAAAACATTGATATATATATATACATATATATATGTATATACACATGTGCTGAGTGACCAAAGATCCATGGATTTCCCTAGAGTATTTCCACTATGTAGATAAGAAAAGGTAAGCTCCATGGTGGACACAAAAATTAGTGTTCGATGCAACAGTGGACATACTCATTGTTTTACCATGGACCATAGCAAATTCTTCTGTACAATAGATGACCTAAAAATCATGTTCTCAGTTTAGGTCATCTTTTGTACAAATCCTTTCCCAACAGCTTGACAAGTAGCCTTTAGTGCCTGCCTGCCACAGGAATTCTGCCCATCCTAGTTTGCTTTCCTGCCTTTGAAGAATGAAAAATCCACAAATCCCTTGACACTACCAAAAGCCTATGTCTTGACATCTTGACAATAAGAGAGCTATGGATTTTTACAATAGAATTGGATACAAGACCGATGTGGAATGCAGATGGGGGGATACTTACAAAAAGCACAGAAAGATGATAAGAACAAGAATGAGATAATTTCCTGTGTATCGCTTCACATTCTCTTCCATTCGCAGCTTGACTTGTGTGATGGTCCTTGGCCATGAGAAAGTCTCCCAAGGTCCCAACCCACAGTCGAAAAACTCTCCAGTCCATGACACTGGTTTTTGGAGAAGATCTTCCACTGTGAGATTCACAAATGGATTGATCTTAATTACTTTGGACAGCGCTGCCAGTGATCCTTGGCCTGCTATTCTGGCATGATCCAATACACAGCGATCCAGTATTTCTAAGTAGCCGCTATCACGTAACCATTTTTCAAAAGCTGCTTGTGGCAAACTCAGTGACAACGGATTCCTCTCAAAGGCCATGATACCCTTCCCTTCCCTCCTTCCTCGGAAACAAAAAAAGAAAAAAAAACGCAAAGCAGACAGAATTCTGCTTCGCAGATTTCGTGCACAATTCGCAAAATCTCGAATCGAGAGCGAACATCATCACGAAGAGAATTCCTGCATCAGAGAGGAAACAGTTTTAGGGTTTGGAGGAGGAGAGTTCATCCAACAGTTCTAGGGTTTGGAGTCCTTTGGATGAAGTTGGATGAAATCCCTTTTGTTGGGTTTTCATTTCCTTTCTATTTTGGTTGGGGTTGTTTCAGAAAGGCGGCCTTATGATTGGTTACTATAGACAGTTTTAAGTTCAGGAGGAGGAGAGAGAGTTCATCCAACAGTTTTAGGGTTTGGAGTCTCTTTGGATGAAGTTGGATGAAGTCCCTTTTGTTGGGGTTTTTTTTCTTTTTTTCCTAGTTGGGGTTGCTTCAGAAAAGGTGGCCTTGTGATTGATTTTAGGGTTTGGAGGAGGAGGAGGAGAAGAGTTCATCCAACAGCATTAGGGTTTGGAGTCTCTTTGGATGAAGTTGGATGAAGTCTCTTTTGTTGGGGTTTTTTTTTCTTTTTTTCCTGGTTGGGGTTGTTTCAGAAAAGGTGGCCTTATGGTTGATTTTAGGGTTTGGAGGAGGAGGAGAGTTCATCCAACAGCATTAGGGTTTGGAGTCTCTTTGGATGAAGTTGGATGAAGTCCCTTTTGTTGGGGGTTTTTTTTCTTTTTTTCCTGGTTGGGGTTGTTTCAGAAAAGGTGGCCTTATTCATCCAACAATTGTAAGGTTTGGAGTCCCTTCCAATGAAGTTGGATGAAGTCCCTTTTGTTGGGGTTTTTTTTCTTTTTTTCCTGGTTGGGGTTGTTTCAGAAAAGGTGGCCTTATTCATCCAACAATTGTAAGGTTTGGAGTCCCTTCCAATGAAGTTGGATGAAGTTCCTTTAACCAGTTGTTGAGGTGTGCTTTTTTCTTGAGGGATGTTTGAGAGAGGTGGGTTTATGATAATTTAGGTACCCTAAACAGATTTAGGGTTTGGAGGATGAAGGGGGGTTTTTCTTGGTTTGTTAGGCTGTAGGCAAGAATATTGTGTTTAGATTCATTATAGAGTATAGTAGTAGCTTAATGGATTTTGGTCCCTAGGTAATAAATAATAGGTCTATTTTTTAATGAGGATTTTTGAAACATGATATTTTGGCTTGTTTGTTGAAACTTGAGATTAGTTATTATAGAGTTATAATATCTTGAAGGATTTTGGTTTCTTTTAGAGGATTTTTTTTTTGAAGATTATATATTTTTGCATGGTGAAATATTTGAGTTTCCATAAATTCTTCTTTTGCCTTAACATACTTTTCAATGTAAATGGCAAGGCCGTAGTGTGACACAATTATTTATTTATTTATTAATTTTTTTGGGGACATAGGGGCTTAAGAATTAGTGAATTGGTAGCTATTTCAATGAAGGTGGACTTAGGAGTTGGCAACCACCTAAAATGCTACAATAGTGAGCTAATGAGATAGTTCATTGAGTTAAGAAGTACATAACGTAGTCCAGCTCTATCTTGAAACAAAAGGTGACACACAACTTAAACCCTAAACCAAACATCACTCTCGTGATTTCTATTTTTAAGTTTGCTTGACATAACAATTGTCACAAATAATAAGTAAGTCTTGGCTATTGCGCATTTAAAAAACTTCCTACTTGTCAAGGTTGCTAGGCCAAGGTTTTGAAAGGACATTCTAAGATGAAACATTGATTTTGACACACAATTTAAACCCTAAACCAAACACCATCGTCATGATTTATATCATTAAGTTTGCCTGACATAACAATTGTCACGAATAAAAAGTAAGTCTTGGCTATTGCACATTTTAAAAACTTCCTACTTGTCAAAGTTGCTAGGCCAAGGTTTTGAAAAGACATTTTAAGATGAAACATTGATTTTGACACACAACTTAAACCCTAAACCCTAAACCAAACACCACCATCATGATTTATATCATTAAGTTTGCTTGACATAACAATTGTCACGAATAAAAAGTAAGTCTTGGCTATTACACATTTTCAAAATTCCTACTTGTCAAGGTTGCTAGGCCAAGGTTTTGAAAAGACATTCTAAGATGAAACATTGATTTTGACACACAACTTAAACCCTAAACCCTAAACCAAACACCACCGTTGTGATTTATATCATTAAGTTTGCCTGACATAAAAATTGTCACAAATAAAAAGTAAGTCTTGGCTATTGCACATTTTAAAAACTTCCTACTTGTCAAGGTTGCTAGGCCAAGGTTTTGAAAGGACATTCCAAGATGAAACATTCATTTGTCAAATATATTAAATTAAACATCCTTGATAAAAATTTGGATTAGGATGAGATGTTTTGGTTTAATAATATCTTAATTTAGCTTGATCAATGGAGGAAAAATGTCAAGGATCACAAAAGACAATGAAGGAAAGTTGATAGGTGTGAATTGATGATGAAAGAGGATGGGAATTGTGATAGAGGACAATGAAAGATGATGGGAATTGTGATAGAGGACAATGAAGGACGATGGGAGTAAACTCGGGAAAACTAGGTGGTGACATGGTAGACAACATTTGTTTTCCTTAAGGGTATGTTGGGGGATGACGAAGGTGGTGGGAACATCATTGGGAATGTTGGGGACGTGAAAGTGAACAAGGATTCTCAAAGTGTTGGGGAACATTAGGAAGGATGTTGAAGGATGCCAAATGTATAAAGAAGGATGTCAAGGGATGTTGGAAGGTGTGTGAAATGGGAATTGTTTATTTAAATTTTCAAACAACATGAGATGCTAGAGAACAACAAGAACACTAAGAAGGATGCGAATGGATACTAAGGTCACTAGGAACGGCATTAGAGAAGGGGGACCATAGGATGTTAAGGAATTTTTTTTCAATTCAAACAATAAGAGTTGATAGGGGGACAACAATGTCGTTGGGAAGCATGTTGGCAAGGATGTCAAGGGCATTAAAAAGCATGTTGAAATACAATGGCAGCACCAATAAGGATTCCAAAGGTACTAGGAAAGATGTTGAAGGATGTCAAAAATGACATTGAATGCATTAAGAAAATTTTCAAAGAATATCAAACATTTTGTGAAAAAAGAAATTTGAACCTTTGTTCAAACAAAATAAATAAATTTAAAAAAAAATCATTGGTGGGGATGAAGGGGGGACCTTTGAATCAACCTTAAATGTTCATAGGATGTCCTTTTTTTAGCAACTTTGGTATTTATACAATTATAAAATTTGAACATATTGTTTTAAAAACATCACTTTGTTCCAAGCTTGATTTTTAATTTCAACAAAAAATAGTTTCACAATTGGATGCAAAATTTTGATTTCAACAAAATTTTGAACTTCCAATACAATACTTAAAACCTAACCTAGATTAGAATCTATTAACATTAGGTTTGAATTTTCCATAAAGGGCAAAGCCCTTATGCAATAAATTGCTTGTGTTTTCCACCTTAAATTGTGTTTTGATCCATTCTTTTGATCATAATATTTGAATGGTGTCCAAAAGATGTTTGCATTTTTTACTTTTCTAAAATGGATAAATAGGCTTGAAAAAATGTGCGCATCTAAAACTTTTCTATAAAAAAAAAGAAGGTTTATTGGATTTGTTGTAATAACCTCAAGGGCTAGCTATTTCACATGTGAAAAGCTACCTGTAAGGTGAGCCTATATGACAAGAAATTATGTTTTGTAATTTGCCACCATACAAGCAAAAGGACCCATTTCATTTATTATGAAAGGTGAATGCCTTAATCCCATGGTTTTACTTTAAAAGTAAGGTTCTAGTTGATCCTATAATGTTATTTTCATGGGATTTTGTACCTAAACACACATCTACATGTTCTTATGAATAGTTATTAATAATTTTATGATTACCATTTTGTAATCAATTATTATGGTCATTTGAAGTTTCAAAGCATACAAAAGGGTGCACCATTAACTCCTATTAGCTTGAATTTATTTTTCAAGCTTTACAATAGTTGTTTACGATGCTTCCATTGAGTTTTCTTGTGTTGTTATTTACAATTGAATCATTATACATAGACTTGTAATTCAAATATGAAATCTTGTTGTCTATTGTAATAAACAATTCCAAGATGTCTTGTTCTTCATAAACAATTGAAAAAAAACTAAAACATTGGCTAAAACCATAATCAACTACATGGTTAACCATTTCTTATAATAACAAGTAGATTTTTTAAAATCAAATGTCGAAAGACACATTTTTGAACAGTTGTAAAGTTAGGTGCACAAGGATTCTTATTTGAAAGTATGATATGAAATACAAGAAGGCTATTCCCATTGACATTTGAGTTTCATGTGCAATCTACAAGTTTGCACAAAGTGCAAATGTATGGGCACAAATGAGATAAAATGAGCCAACAATGTTACTTTCAAAAAGGATTGCATATCTTTTTGCCCCAATAAAACATTTTCATACGAATGAATTTTTGAATAATTTTTTTTGAATTTTTTAATGAAAAATGCACATAATTATTTAGGTAGATGACATGTTTTTTAAAAATATTTTTGAATATATATGAATATTTGAAAATAAATTGATTCTTTGTAAATTATGTGTTTCATCTTTAAAAGTGATAACAATTTCAAATCATAACCAATTAATAAATTATAACTCTTTTTAAAACATCATATACTTTATACCCCATTTATATGTGGTAAAAGATTTTAGAAAGTTCTTTGAATTTTTAAAATTTTAAAATTTCACATATTTTTGTGTATGAGTGTTTTTTGAATGTGGTTAATAGGTTTTTATTTTCTTAATTTTTTTCCCATCAATTTTTTAATATTATATGAGTCCTTTTGATAGCCCTTTTGCAAAATTGATTCAATTTGACATAATAGGTGTTCATTTTCAAAGGTCTTAAATCAAAATTTAACCTTAAAATTTTATCAAATGGATTTTTGGTTTGAATTCCTTAACATTCATATGAATGAGAAAGGACCAACTTGCCATGATTGCCATGGCTTTAAATGATAAAACATAAATATTTCTCTAATCTAATCTTGACTATTTTTAGGGCCCATTTGACATCTTTTTGGCTCATTTTATTATGATTACACCCATATTACCATGTAATGAGTTGTTTGCCACTAGGTACTCTATTATAGGTCTTACGATCCATGAAGTGGTGATGAAAACTAATAACATTTTTAAGAAATTCATTATGGGGTTTATAAATGATAGATGCAAGTTGTTATGATAGATTTTAAAAGTTTGTGTTGCATGCACAATGTGATGGGTGTTATAGATGGAATTCATATTTGTATAGCAAACCTAATTGGTGGTTTTTGGGAAGATTATTACTAACACAAGACCAAGGGCTACAACATTGTAACTAGGGCAATGTTGACAACCAAAAAGGTTCCTAAATATCTATGTGGGATTGCATGGCAATGCAAATGACTCCCACTTGTTGAAAAAGTATAGGTTATATCATGAACATACACAACATGAACAATTTTTTTGACATGTTTGTTGGGTCACAAAATTCCTCCATATATATTTACTTGGTGAAAAGGGGTTACCCATTATTTTCCTTGTTCATGGCCCTGCAAAAAGAAAAAAAGAACAACATTTAATTTTGGAATTATTGTACAACTATCGTAAACACATCATGTGAAATAATATTTGTGTTTAATGTCAAATTGACATCTATTTGTACATTTGGTGCAACTGTTAATGCCACATTCTCATGTTGATCATTTTTAATTGTAAGGTTCATTACAAGTCTACAAGCATTACGATTGATTGACCATGTTTTTTTTGAGTTTGAAGTATTCCAATTGTTCTTATAGCATCTTTGAACTCATTTTTTTCCAATTCGCCCTCAAGATTTGACTCATTGAGTTAATCAAAGGTTACATTACTTATTTCAATTGCTTAAACCAAACTTTTATGAACAAATGTTGATTTTCTTTTCATGCATGTGGTCCTCACATGGCCTTTGGATTAACCAAAAAAAAGTCTATAATTGGTTTTATATTGTTTGTTTTACACTATGGTAATGGAATATTTATAATTTTATCTTGAATTTGGTTGTCCTAGTATTGGATTTGAAGCAATTCATCATGGTATTAGATATGAAGCAACTAATTGTCTTAGTATTAGATTTATGATATCTCATCATAATACTAGATTTTAAATAGTTAGTTGTCCTTAGGTTCCTTAGGTTTGCATTTGACTTGCATTTGGACTAATAAGCATGAGTTGAAATGTTGGGTTATGTCAAGTTGCCAATATACTCATTAGGGTTTTGATTTTGACAAGGGGTGAACAAAAATCCATTGGTTTACTTTATGCATTTTATGTAGTTGTGTGAATATCAAGAAGCATTGCCCAATTGTGTCATTTTTCAAATGTTCTTCCATAGCAAAAGATTGCATCATGACCATCAAACAAATTTAATGCATTTTTTCAAGGGCCTTTTCATTGTTCAATTTTTCAACACACTCTACATCATCACGTATTGGTGAAAAATCTTGTAAAGGTGGTGCATGGTACACATCATCATTTGAATTCATGAAATCCTAAAAATGCAGTGGATTAAAACAAGGTTTGTTGTTCATGAATGAGTTAATGAGTTCAAAATACATTTAATTACAATTTTTGGGCAAACCTTTTGTGTTCTTGTTTTTTACAAATGTGTTTAACTATTATTTCTTATGGCCTATACTATTCATGTAGTTGTGCGTATTCCCATTTATCCTTGCATGTTAGTTCATGCAATGATGTTTATAATGACCATGAACCATTAGAACTTTTGATATTTGTTTCCATTTGGTGATTAATGTTTTCATATTGTCCTATGAATTAACATCTAAGCTTGTTTCATGTTCAACTTTCTTTACATGGATGAGTGCCATGATTTCATAATTTTCTTGATTAGTTTGCTTCGATTTCTAAAAATTCTAATGAATTTACAATTTTTTTCCCTTTATTTTTCTTTTGAATTTCAAGTTTTGTTTTAATTTCTTGCATTTTTTTTATTGGTTTATGTATGCTTGTAGAGAAATTTAGATAGTGGGTGCAAGGTGCTAGCAAAGTAAAGTAGACAATTTTTGATCCTTGTCACAAAATAAAAATAAAATCATAAATAAATTTTAATGTATTAATTGTGACTAATGGTATTTTGTGGATACTTTTGAAAACCAATTGCTAACTCTTCAACTAGCATCATTCAAATTGCACCTAATATTTTGATTCACAAAATTGACATTATATAAATTGAAGTTTTGAAAATGAATGCAAAGCAACAACTTGTAGCCTAGTTAGTGGTTTTTTGATTTGTAGAATTGTAGAATGCAAGAATTTGAAAAGGTGATGACAATTTGAAATAACAAAAAGAATGATAGGAGAATGGTAAAAGTAGAAGCAAGAAAGAAAAAAGGAGGGGAGGAGAAGGGAAATGCATGAATCCATGTGTGCTATTACATTTTTGGTATATTGTGTAAAGAAGAAGAGCAATGGCAATACGAGCTTGTGGGAAGAAAAATGATGACATAGGCAAAATCTAGAAAGAAAAAAAAACAAGAAAAAACAAAAAAGAAGATGACATCCCTTAATATTGAAATACATGTTCAATCACTATTACAAAATGTGGGTGCAATTCACTAGTCCTCGTTCATTAGACCAATGAATTCACTGTTTTTTCACTGGTCCTGATCACTACAATTAGTGTTTTTTCACTAGTCCCTATTCAGTACAACCCCTACTTTTTCATTGGTCCCAATTCACTACAACCAATGAATTACACTCATATAGTGAAATCACTTGGCATACAAGGACACTTTTTGTTGTAGTGAATGTACTTGAAAAGTTAACAAAATACCAAAAAAACCTAAAAGTTTTATTTTCTTTAGATTTAAGTGTTTGTAAACATTAGTGTGAACACTAATTTTGGGTACTTCTCTATTTGCTGGAGAACCTCCAGGATTGGTTCCTTCTTATTATTATCTTCTTCACCTTCTGATGGCAAAGGAGCTCTTCTTGCTAGATGGCGTTGAATTTTTCCTTCTACTCTCTTTGTTGAAATTGGCCTTGTATGCAGGATGTGTAGAGGAAGGTGAATACACCAGCTGCACAGGAAAAATGTTTCTTAACATTGCTGTAGTGTTCTTGTGAATTGTAGTTTCTTATTTAGTGGACAGTACAAAGTACAAAGAACTTGAAGATGCACAGGAAAAATGTTTCTCAACATTGCTGTAGTGTTCTTGTGAATTGTAGTTTCTTATTTAGTGGACAGTACAAAGTACAAAGAACTTGAAGATGCACAGGAAAAATGTTTCTTAACATTGCTGTAGTGTTCTTGTGAATTGTAGTTTCTTATTTAGTGGACAGTACAAAGTACAAAGAACTTGAAGACAAATTTTCTTTCTAGTATGTACTTGTAGTTGATACATTCAGTATATTTGAAGTGTTCCAATGATACGTTTAGCTTGTGTATGGGGATGCTTACGGATGGGTGCAGTTGATCAGTAATAAACACAGCATGAGGAGGTGTAGGTTATATAACATATAGGGCTTCTCTGATTCCAACCGCTTCCCCTAGTTAGAGGCTCATAGCCCTGAGGGGGGTGGCGCCTGAAGGTGGAGATCCAAAACTTAGGGGAGGTCATTGATAGCTGACCTTGAGCTTTACCGGAATAAGGGCTTGTGGGAGGTGGATCCAGGCACAGGTTTGATTCTGGTAATACTCAGGGTCAAAGGGATTTACAGAGGAATTTTTTAGCATTCGAAAATATTTTTCCATATAGCCTACCTGTGCTGATTTCTTCTTTTGTTTGAGTGATCACAGAAAGAAAACAGAAGGAAAATTGTGGGGGCATTCCATTTTGCGAAAGCCTTACAAACACGGAAAGAAAAAATATGTTCTGTAAGGTGCTCTTTCATTACAAAAAGAAAAAAATTGGCGCACGGTCGTCTTTAAGTAGTGTGCAGTTCTTTAGATCCCCATTTGAAGTCCAAAACTAAAGATATGAATTACAAACAGAACCTTAACAACTGCCCCAAAAAGAAACAGACACAAAATTAAACAATGCAATTTAAGATATCACAAAATTTCTTGAAGCTCAACAAATAAAGTCCAAAAAGCTTCTGTGTGAGCACCAAGCCCTAAGCAGTTGCAATCTGTTCGGAATTTGTCTTGCTCTTAAACTTGGTTCTTGTTGCATTTTGCAGACGGACAAGGGGACGGTGTTTTGCTTTGGAAGCAGTCACTGTGCTGAGTACATGCAAGCAACTTCTCTTTTGATTGGCAGTTGGAACATGACATGATCTATTTTGAGTTTTCATCCTTGTGTGTATGCACAGCTTATTCACAAAACCTATGAATTCTGCCATTTAGACAAGCTACTTGAAATACATGCTTGGGAATTAGAAGGTGATAGCATATTTGTGGGAACAACATCATACTTGAATCACTGAAGTGAAAAGGATTTAAAACCTCACGCACTGGGTTTGTCTGCAAACAAGATTAGAAGCACGTGATTCTTCTTCACATTATCAGAACAGCTTTCGTGTGGTACCGAGCATCAAAACAATAAATCCTCTTTTCAAAACTGAAAATTGATTGGTGATTTTATCAGCTGTTATAGTCTCAAATGTGTTTGGACCATAGAAGTAGTTATAGCTTGCTTCTGCCCAAACGGCATCCGTTGCATTGACCTATCATCTATAACACTGCTTGTAACATTCCAAAGGACTTATAGAGCACAAATTCTGTGAAATACCCGAATCTGTTCAAGGACATGGGTTTTCTAACTTGTCATTGTCTGACCCTCTGATTCTAATCATGTTGAGTGGCTCGGGCAAAAACAGAAGTGCAGCATCACAACATATGTACCGGAAAATTATATTAAGCATACATAATTTCACAAATCTCTCATGCAATGCAAGCTCCGGCACTAAAAGGAAAACTTTGACACTCCTGAAACATCCATATTCAATGAGCTTGTGAGAAGAGAGCAATTCCAAGTGGGGTTTCCTGCAAAACAATATTGGTAAACAGGTCAGTCCTGTCCATAGCTTCCAATCAGCTGTAGCAGAAGGGAAGAGATATGTACTAAAGAGAAGTACTGGCGGTCAGCTACTATGGCTAAATGAGATGATAATTTTTTTCCCAGGGAACTATGAACATGATTGTTGGGTTTATGAACTAATAAGTTTTGATGTGATTTCGTGTAAAAATCAGTTGATCAGATCAAAAATCAGTTTCCAATGTTTACTTATGATCGGTGAACAGTCCTATCATATGAAAACATTGGAAAAATACATACATCTATATGCATGAACATATTGCTTTGTTGAGCCGTAAATCATGTATGAAAGTTAGAAAATGGTGCGAGCTCAGAACAAATTACCCACCTGGTGAAAACTCCCAGATATGTGCGCTTTTTCAACTTGGATTGGATGGAACTTGTTGCTGAGGTTCGCTGCAGTTAGAAGGCCGCCCAGAACAGGGGATGCTTGGATTAAGCTGCACA
>Ga0116231_10002094_pt1 | contig 41733 bp, 31 predicted proteins | sample S1TSphgellanicum_2_FD_89695 | JGI IMG/M metagenome (GOLD analysis project Ga0116231, IMG submission 89695) | Host-associated microbial communities from peat moss isolated from Minnesota, USA - S1T2_Fd - Sphagnum magellanicum MG | ecosystem: Host-associated > Plants > Peat moss > Unclassified... | reverse complement strand
TGAAATTTATTTGTTGACTTTATACTCTTTGTCATTTGCGACTAGTTTTCACATGCGACTTGTCTTAGGCGACTAAAAGGATTTTAGTTGCAAAATGTCTCTTGCGACTAAAATTTAGTCGCACAGAGCAGTTGAAAATACATGTTTTTCTTCTAGTGTTAATTAGAATAATTCCACATGAACAAGCACCATGCATAACGAATTAAATGCGACATGATTTTTGACATGCTTTGACCACTAGGTTTTAGGATTCCAATGCCTTGAACCAAAGCCCTTATCCTTGGTTAACCACCTTGACCTAGTTAATTAAATCCATTTCTTCACTTGGCCTGGCAACCCCACAGCCCGACCTTCGAATAAGAAGCCCTAACCCCATTTTTTTTTTCAACCTTGCCCTGTGCCCCCTGTTGAGAATTCCCACCTCCATGCGACTATTGTGTCTAGCCCACAAAAACAAGCCACTCCCCAAGTCCCGTCCCCCATCCCCCTTCCCCTCATAGGAAAAGTAACACTTATATTGTTCGGGGAACCCCCATTCTCCTCTCCCCATAATGTTCCATCTAATCCTTAGGGACATCATTGTCCCCCGTCGTAATGTCTCCCCAAAGGAGATTCTTTTTTTTGGGGAAACCACCTTCTCCCCATCGAGAGGTTTTATTAGCTCCTCGAGGGAGATTCCCTTCCCAAGGTTCCCAAGGAACCAACCTTCTCCCAGCCATGAGGCTCCTTTTGCTCCCTAGGGGAAATCCCAGCTTCTTCCCATTGGGAGGTTCCCTCCACTCCCCGGGGGAGACCAACCTTCCTGGGAAACCCCACCTTCTCCCATCAAGAGGTTCCCTCCGCTCCTTGGGGGAGACCAACCTTCCCAAGAAACCCCACCTTCTCCTCACCAAGAGGTTCCCTCCGCTCCTCGAGGGAGACCAACCTTCCCGAGAAACCCCACCTTCTCCCATCAAGAGGTTCCCTCCGCTCCTTGGGGGAGACCAACCTTCTTGAGAAACCCCACCTTTTCTTCACCAAAAGGTTCCCTCCACTCCTCGAGGGAGACCAACCTTCATGGGAAACTCCACCTTTTCCCCACTGGGAGGTTCCCTCCACTCCCTAGGGGTGACCAACCTTCCTGGGAAACCTCACCTTCTCCCTATCAAGAGGTTCCTTGCACTCCCTTAGGAGAACCATCCCTGGGGAATGCGCCTTCTCCTTGTCGGGAAATTAACTTAGCTCCCTGAGGGAAACTTCTTCACCCAAATGCCCAAGAGCTCCTCGAGGGAGAGCCAGTGCATCTTAGGCTTGTAGACCCCTCCACGTGGGAAGTATGCGCGAATCCTCCTCGGGATTTTCGACATCTCCCCTGTCTCCCAGGGTACTTGTGCTTCCTGAAATTGACTTGGGGAGATTAATATAACTAGATTTACAATTCCTTGGAAATAAAGTTGATTTTTGAGTTTGTGACAAGAATACAAAACAACAATTTAATTGTTGTCATTCAGTCATTTCCTACCCATACTTCAAAGGACAAGATGACACCTTTTCCTAATTGTTGATTTGTTAAATGTAACATCTGATGGAAACCTCCATGCTACTCGACATAATTTGATAATTAATTCAAATTCAATTGTTGGTTCGCCTATTAATGATCATTATTTTTTCATGGTTACCCAAAATTGTTCATTATGGTGGTTAGGTTTAGGGTTTTAAATCAACGGTCAGAATATTCATTTGGTGGAAAGTAGTCTAGAATAATAAAAATCAAGGTTCCTATGGATGTGTCATAATTCTCGGGGCACATCAATTTATTTCTTGGGGTAATATTATCTCAGGGGATGCCATCTTTTTTTGTAACGCTATCATTTGCATTTCTCCTTTACGTCATTGTTGCAGCTTGTTTGCATTTTCATCATTCTCCTTTATCATTCTTGTTTATGCATCTCCATTTTGCTTTTTCTTCTTCATTGTTGTTACTTGCACCTCTAATTTCGATTTACATTGTCCATTTTCTTCCAAGTTAGCAATTGGGTTTTTTTAGACATAGATTGTTTTGTGAGTGTTTACTAAAATATCTTCTTGGCCCATTTGTTTTCATGTGCATTTTTTCTTCATCATTTTGCTTTATCTTCTTGCATTTCATTTTTGTCGTTGCAATTTCATAAATTTTGTAATTCTTTTAGCTTCGATGGCATTATCCAAAATGCGTTCTTTAGGCATGTCAGATGATGATAATGATGGAGGCAAATTGTTAATGCAAAATTTGATAGTGAGGACTTGGAGAATAGTTGTAGTTCACGGATGGTAAATTCATGCTAGGAACCTTGCCTTGTTTTTCCAATTTCTTTGTTCAGTTGCTAGGTTCTTTGAAGATGTTTTAAGAGTTATGTTGAAAACATTAACGAACTAAACTGTTGAGTAAATGCAATGTTTCCCCCAAGCAACGTTTATCCTGTAGAAACATTATTATATTTCGGCTCCCTGAAGAGAATCCAATATATTCCTGTGGGGAATTTTTAGTCCCCGGGAAGATGTGACTATCTCCTTGAGCAGATGCAGAACCATTCAAAGTGGGGTGACATGCCCTTCTGGGCAACGTAACTTGCCTGAGTGTGGCCCCACACTAGGATCGCCCTTGGTGGGGCACCATGGTGGTGTGGGAAGGTACTAAGCTAGCAGGTTGGGGTTCAATTCCCCAGTTCACCAAATGGGTTTAAACCAGGAGACCATGAACATGGATCCAAAGGGCTCTTGAATGGAGCCTTGAGGTGAGCTAAATGCTCATCTACTTTGTGAGGGCATGGGCAGAGGGTTTTTTTGGGCCCATGCTTTGAAACAAAAGGGGGAATTCGGAGTTTTCCTTTCATCCCACCTTGAGCTTCCGGTGTTCACTTGAAGGGAGCAACTTGGTGTTGCATTCAAGTGGACTAAGTTGAGAAAGTGTGGGTGGCCAATTACTTAAATAGGGAGTTGGAGGGGGTAGGTTCCTTAATGGGACCTAGTTCTATTAACTAATGTTGTTTGTTTCAGATGCGTAAGTGAATAGGTGTTAGAAGTGAGGAGTTAGGAACAGGTCTTGGAGTTTGGAGGCCTGGGGTGCCAATCTGAGCAAAAGGGTGCAACATTTGGTATTAGAGCAAGTCTTTGTGTGATGTGGTTTGGGAAATGGCGAAGGTGGGTGATTAACTCAAAATCGTAAAAAGGACGTCTAAGAAGGAGTAGGGCAAGGCACTAGTTGAATTGGAGCTTGCCCTTCTGAGTGGCAAGAGCCCAAAAGAACACATTACACAAAGGATCAAATGATGACGGATGCTTTGGGAAAAGTAGTGGAACTTTCTATAAAGGCAAGCTGCAACCTTTTTCAAAAGCTATTGAAGTTCATGAGAGTGATCCCAAAAGAGGAAGAAGAGGTGGCAATGGGGATGGATAACCGCAATGACTTGGATTACCACAAAAGGGAAAGCCTTCATGAGGATGAACCTCTTTACGAGGAGGGCCCATTGGAACCGGAAGTAAAAACTTTTCATCTTGTGTCTTCTGCAACTTCCAATACCATTCTTCCTCAAGAGGAGAAGGAGAAGGAGAAGGATAAACGGGGAGATGAAGAAAAAGAGGAGGTGGCCATGGACAAGGCCGATGAAGAGGAACGAGAAGAAGGCAAAACTAGGACCAGAAGATCTCACTTAGAGCACCTCACACCCAAAAGAGGGGGCACCTCCAAACGTTCCCCGCGAAAATTATACAATGAAATGAGGTGCAAAGAGGAAAGGCAAAGAAAAAGGGACTTGGTCGAATTGGAGCGTGGTCGGGAGGAGTTAAAGTTGGAAAGGGAGGAGATGGCCAAGATGGCCCAAACCCTCAAGGAATCCACTTTCAAGGACTCCCTAGTGAGGTGCATGGGGGAAATTATAGCCACCATGCAAAAAATGACAATGACACAGGACAAGGTTAATAAAAACCTTGTCAAAAACATTGTTGGGATTATTAGTTCCCTGCTAGAGAAACCTTGTCGAGAGACCACGAAGGCGCCCAAAGCCATAAAAAACTTTATGTCGGAACCTTTTTTAGGAAAGGAAGGTAAGTTCAAGAGAGTGAGGGAATGGTTTCTCTTACTTGAAGTTTACTTCGAAGTGCAAACCATCACCTTGGATTGTGAAAAAGTTAGAGTGGCTTAGTCCCTCCTTTGGGATCATGCTTTAAGGTGGTGGGGCATGTTTAAGGAAGAAAACCCAGAGGCAATTCCTACCATTATTTAGGTGGGGTTCAAAGTAGAACTCAATGTGAGGTTCACACTTCACAATCAAGTCTTGAGAGATGGGTTGGAGTTGTTAGCCTTGAAGCAAGGGGAAAGGTTAAGTTCACTAGTGGAACACATCCAAATTTTTAGTGCTTTGTTGTGTTTAATCCCCATGAAGGAAAAGTACACCCAAAGGGTGGCCTTCTTTAGTAGCTTGTAGCCTTGGGAATGCAAGCAAAACCTCCAAAGGTACGAGGTGCCAAAAACATGCCAAAAGTTGTTAAAGGTGACGGAGTGCATGGAAGATGATTCTGCATATTCTAAAAGTAATCTCATGTCAATTGAAAACTCCAAAGGAGGGAGTTCCCAAGGCAAGGGAGGATTCCCTAGGGAAAAAAAAAGAAAGTGGAAAAAACCTCCCCACAACAACAACGGAAAAAAGGTCCCTTAAGATAAGAAACCAAAAGTTAAAGTTAGTAGTAATAAATGTTATAATTGTGGATCAATTGGCCACCTTGCAAAAGCATGTAATAAACCCAACAAAGTAAGTCCTAATTTAAAGGATGGTGGGTTTATTGCAAAGGTTAGCTTAACCAAAGAGGGTATTAACTTCATTATGTTGTGATGCGCTATGAAATCTAACAAACTTATGTGTTTGCCAACTCAAGAGCCACACACTCATTCAAGAGTCCCAAGGCGATGTTGCAGTTGGGCTTGAAGGCCACCAAGGTGGTCAAACTAATTCAAGTTCGATTAGTGCAAGGGGACGCAACCCTAACAAAGGAAGTAACATTGGGAGTCGAGCTGCTTTGCAGTGGAGTGCAGTTGAAGGAGGACTTCATAATTGGAACCTTAGATGGTTTTGATGCAATTTTAAGCAATATTTTCTTAAATGTTTATCAGATAGACATTTTGAAAGGTGGCTCTAAGTTGAAAGTCATAACTAAGCTAAATGATAAATAAGTTAGCTTAGAGGTTCATTATCGGTCTAGTTTGTTAGTGGTGGGAATCAACTTAGTCTTGACACAAAAGATGCAAGAGATTGCATATTTAGTTTTGATGCATATGGAAGAGCATAGTGATGTGGCCAAAGCCGAAAAGGCTACCACATACCCATTTTGTAGTTTGGAAGTTATTAATAAATTTTCGGACATCCTAACAAACAACCTTCTTGCAATTTTGCTTCTAAATAAAGATGTAAAACATAAGATTGAAATGCATCTAGGATCTATCCCACCCGCTAAGGCACCATATTGGTTAAACCAAAAAAGGTTGGAAGAATTCAAAAGACAAATCAATGACCTCATGGAATGAGGCTACATTCATCCAAGTAGCTCACCTTATGGCACCCTTGTGTTATTCATGGGCAAAAAGGATGGGAAATTAAAAATGTGCATTGATTACCGAACCTTAAACAAGATTACCATAAAAAACAACTATCCTTTGCCTAGGATAGACGACCTATTCGACAAGTTGAATGGGGCCCAATATTTTAGTCATATCGACTTAAAGTCTAGGTATTATTAAATTCGCATAACAGATGGAAGTGCGGGGTAAATGACAATGAAGACGCATTATGGATCGTATGAATTCCTAGTGATGTCGTTTGGGCTATGTAATGTCCTTTCTACCTTACCATGCTCATGAACTTAGTCTTCCATGATAAGTTGGATTAGTTCTTGATCATTTATATTGATGGCATTCTCATATACTCTGAGTCGGCGGAGGAACACACTAAACACTTGGAGTATGTCATGCAAAAGCTAAAGGAGAGCGACCTTTATGCTAACAAGGCAATGAGGGAATTTGCCTAGATGGAGATGGACTTCTCGGGACATGTGTTGTCCTTGAAAGGCATAAGGCTGGATCTGAAGACTGTCCAAGTCATCAAGGATTGGCAAAGTCCAATGACAATGAAAGGAGTTTGATGTTTCTTAGGATTAGCAAACTTGGTGTCTTTGGAAAGCTCTCGACCAGGAGGGGTGCGTGGGCTTAGTTCCATGGCGTATGGACTTGCTATGCAAAAGTTCTTGAATATTGAATGAATTCTTCAGTGAAATTAAACTAAATTGTAGCTGAAAATTTCGGAGGAATTGGAATGTGCCTTTGGTGTTGTTGGAAAGATCTTGATGAGCAGGATTTAATGGAATTTATTTGGTAAGATTTGGATTCAGAATGTGGGAGATATTGATTTTAAAGTGATTTGTGCCACTGAAAATTCAAATAAATTCCAAAAAACCAGGTTTTGGAAGTAAAAATCAGTTGAGGACGTGGGAACAGTTGGGGCAACGGCAACACAAGCCACACTAGTAAGATATTAGTTAGGATTTCTGTTAAAGACCAATGAATGCATACCCACCTTCAAACGGATCTAACCCCTGGACCTACTTCATATCCCACTTGTCATTGGAAGTTTAAATACCCGGAACTGGCCTGCTCTTTAAAAAATAAAAATAAAAATCTTAAAACCGTACCCAACCATTATTAGCAATGTCAGATACCCGCCGGATACTTTATTCTCCGTCCTATCTATGCACAAAGTACAAGTAGGTTGATAAAAGCTAGTAAAATAAAGGCCACAGTGAACAGCAGCCACCAGCACACCATGAAGGATGGATGGTAAGTGGTCAAGAAACAATTTTCTGTTGGGTTCCAGTTCCCTAGCTAACTATGGTGGTTAGAGCAGTTGCTTTTTTTTAACTATGTAGAAACCATCTAATTACCTATTTATTACCTATTTTCCTACCCGTCTACCTATATATGAGGCCTGTTCCTTACATAATTGGTTACCAGGGCGAAACCATATACTAACTCAGTTGAGGTTCATCCACAACTGGAGTACTGACAGGCATCTAGTGGATGGTGCGCTGGTGGGTGATGCTGGTTCACTGTGGCCTTAAAATAACACGCAACTGACTACCTAATTACCAGTGTTAGTTACGGAACTAGAACTCAACAGAAAAGTGTTTCCTGACCACTTACCATCCGTCCTTCATTGCGCGGCGCTGCGCTGGTAGGTGCCCGCAACTTCGGCGCAACACGCCAGCTTCCGACGACGAGAGCTGGCGCACATTCGCGCACACCTCTCGAGAAATGCTTCCCACCTCCCTCGCTTGCTGAAAGTCTTTTCTGGTTACTTTCTGTGTTTTGTAGCAAGTTGTGAGGAGGGGAGTAGAGTGTTGCTCTTGGGGGACAAAGGTTTGGGGGAAGACTCCAGCGAACGTGTTACTCCGGAAGCCGGAAGAGCGATGGCGCTTTGGTTCCAGACGTTTATCCGGCCATGCAGAACCAACGGCAAGTGATCTCGTCGTCGTCCGGGGTTGTGGCTTTGGAAGGAGAGTTTGGTGGCGGCGTTGGCTGCTCCTGGGCGGGGTTGAGTCCGCCGCCCCTGGTTTCACTTGTGGAGTTTCCGGAGCTGGAAGTAAAGAGGAGCAGGAAGAAGAGGAGGAAAGAAAGGAAGCATAGGTCGTCGTCGTCTGCGGCGGCGGCGGCGGCGGCAAGGGATGGTGCTGTGTCGCGCTCTGCGGCGGGAGTCTGTGGAGACGACAGTGGTCCTGAGAGTGAGTATTCGCTGGAGAATGGATTTAATTGGAATGATGTAGAGGTCTGGAAGCAGGAGTCACAAGATGAGGTCTGGAGGGAGCGGCCGCAACAGATGTTCCTCGACCACGAGAATGATTGGAAGAAGCCGCAGCAGCAGCAGGTACGGCGGGAAGAGCAAAACTACCTTGTTCATGACAGCGGAGGTGGTGGCAATAGTAGTAAGAGAAGCAACAAGGAGCGTAGAAAAGAAGGAAAGAAGGAACAGAGGAGGGAGATTTCCTCGGGTACTGAGACCAACACAGGAAGGAAACTCAAGCGAAGAAAGGAGATGGAGACCGCTGTCCCTTGGACGGAAGAGATGGTGCAGTACCTGTTCGAAACATACGACGACGTACATCGCCGTCTTTGGATCGAGAGCCGAGGGAAGGTAAAGAACCAGAAGAAGTGGGACCCGATCATCAAGACGATGCAGGAAAGGTTCCGACGAGAGTTTACCAAGAACCAGTGCGAGAGTAAGTACTGGAAGGTGCGGAGAGAATGCACAAAGTATAAGGCGAAGCTGGAGAAGAAGCGCGGCGCAGATATAACTGCAGATCATTATCCTGGGAACAACGGTGGTGGTGGTGGTGCTGTTCGCGAGCTCTTGAAGCCGAAGTTTTTCGACGTATGGTTTGAAGCTGCAGGGAAGAGTACTGCTCCGATGCCTGAGATCGAGATCTCCTCAGGCTCGGTAGAGGTGATGATGCGGGAGAAGGTGTCACACGAGGAGCAGCATATCGGGAGTGAAAAGGAAGAAGAAGAGGACGGCGAAGAAGAAGATGTGGATCGTCGTAATCATCGCCACAAACACACCCGCTCCGGGTGCGAAATTGTGCAGGAAATGCAGCAGGCCATCAGCATGCAGCTTGAAGCTTCTGAAAAGCGTGAGGAGGCCCTCAATATCAGGGCAGAACTCACGATGGAGCTACTAAGACAGCACATGGAGCGAATGGAAAGAACAGGGACGACTGTGGAGGAGGCCAGGAGACGGCAGCTGCACATGATAGAAGGGGTGGATAGCAAGCTTGACCGGCTTGTGCAGGGCTTGAATGAACTCAATGGCAACATTGGAGCTCTTGTTGGCAGGCTGCAAGCTTTCAACCAAAGATAGAGAAATTCATACATTCTGAGTTTTCAGCATTGAGAATGCAATTGCCAACTTTCTTGGAGGCCACCACAAGCGAAATCTGCCAGCCTCCTGTTCAGGGAAGCCACATAGGTGTTCTGCATTTGAATGGTGCAAGAATATGCACATAGCTGCAATTTTTTTTGTCTTATGTTGAATTTGGTTTCATTCGGTTAGAAATACTGGTCTTGCATGTGAATTTGCTATGTTGAATCAGGTTTCTTTCAAATGGGGACTGAATCTTCGGTGCATTCAAATTTTTTTATTGAAGATTAAATTGAGATCTTGTCCTTGTTGCACAACTCTGTATATAGCCTGGTTGTTGAGGAAGGTATGTCAGATGCTGACTTCATAGATGGAGGGGTTCATGATTTGAGGGTTTTCTCATTTCTGAGAGCCAAATTGGGTCTCCATGAAATTGTTTAAATCTTTAGGTTATGATTCTGGAGGAGGAACTATGAAGCAAAAATCTTGGAAAGAATAAAAAAAGGGGAGAGTGTGAGCTTAGTCTATTGAGGCTTCTACATTTCTGATAGAAGTACACATGGGGACAGTATGTGTTGGACACGTCAACCATTGTCAATTGTATTCAGATGATCACATGGAGCCAAGCATGAGATTCCAAGCACTTGTTTACCATGGGAAGTTGGACAAGAATGAGCTTAATATATGGTCTTGCCAATTTGTTATTCTTAAAATCTTACACAGGTGGTTTTTATTGTTCCAGGGGCTATGAAATCCACAAGAAGATACTCATTATTTCCTGGTATGACCAATCTCTTACTCTGGAAATATCAGCTGTCTGTGGGAAGCTGATATTACTTTAAGCTTAATCATGACAGTTTTTGTACCCATTTGTCTATCTGAAGTGATGTTTACTTGATTTTGTCATTCATCTGTTGCTTCCTTCCTGGCTTGTTTGACCTTTATGTTAAGTTCTATAATCTAGATCCTGAGTGTGATGTAATCTTGGAATGTGGTTATTGATCCAGCAGCTGGTTATTGATCCAAAACTTGGAACATGCAACTACCAAGAATGTTCACAGTTGCTCCCATGCCTTAGCTTCCTGCAGGATGGCAGTCTTTGGAATGAGGTGAAGATCTGTCTAACCAATTGGGTCCTGGCCTTTTCTTTGTGGCCATATTGTATCTGCTGCTTTTCTGGTTCCTGAACATTGTGCTCCTTTTTCTAGGATCCTTGGTGCTTCTGGATACCCATAACATTGCTTCTGTGGTACTTCCTTTGCTACTGGCACTCAAAACTACATGTATGCCATTGCTGAGTGATGTACCTCACTCTTGGTCAAAGAGAAAACTGTAGCATTGTGAAGCATTTTTGAAGTTTTTTTTATGGATGCTCTCTCTTTAGCATTGTTACGAAGTTTGAATGCTTGACTTAATGCCAAGCTTTGTCATCTCCTATGTTGTCCTCAATATATCTCATTGGCTAATCTTGAGATTTTTCTAATATGTTGAACCTTCTGTACTACAGTGTTACACTAGTGTGAGCATCATTAGGAGTACAAGGACTTCAAAAAAATGTTACAGGGGTTTAGGACCCAGGTAACCTGAATTCAGGTGTACATGAATCTGGTACAACCTGGACCATGAGCATTAGTGCATGGAATGCACTGCTAGAAATTTCATTTCCTTGGACTAAAGTAGGAAGAAACTGGAAGTTTTGTATGGATGAACATTCTAATACATAATATTCTTCCTGGGAAATTGAAGATTCTTCCCCTGGAATGGACTGAATCTTGCCTGGTTAAGGGAGCCTTCAAATAGACTAAGAAATTTCTGGCAATGCTTTATGGTAAAGGTAGTAACTAAACAGTTAGCATGTTGAAACATGTCTCAAAAATCCTTTTTAGCTCCCAGTTCAGATTCTAAGTGTATACGGATATCTTTGCAGTTCTAGATGCTGAATTCAAAGGGATTTATTGCATTTAGATTAGAAAGATGGATTCACTCCAGCAAATTGTTGCCTGTCTTTGTGAAGATTTGCTTGGCAAGTGGTTTTAAGCTTCTTGCTGGTACTATTCCAGTGCCATGAATTGATGGCCTTGGCACCAACCAGATTATAACTGAGAATGGAAGCTGCTGGATTGCAGGAGCAGCATCAAATCCTGTCTATCAAAAGCCGATGATCAACCTCCAATTGGCAAGTCCCTGTTGAGGTAATATTGTTCACTGTGGTTCAAATCATCATTGAGAGCTTTAGCATGCCTCTATCATTGAGTTAAGATTGTCCATTTGGGTCAATATTATTTGAGAGTCTTCCAACACTTGACAACACCCTCAAATGTTGTTTAATCCACAGTTATTGCAATTCATCTTCTTTTGATTTCTTACATCCCCTCAGATACTGCTTATTGCCACCACTATTCTCTTCCTCGGAATAATTCAAATCTTGGAAGTGAAAGTGTGTCTTTCCCAAAAGAGATGTTCTTCCTCTAGCTACTTTGTCTTCTTCTCAGATCAGTTTCAAATAGATAGAAGTAAAAGCACACAATTTGATTGATTCTGCAAGCTGCGAACTTTACAACACAAAGGTTCCAGCAATGGGAAAATTATACTGATTTGGTTTGAGTGACTATAATGCAAGGTGCAAATTTACAATGAAAATTCCCTTGAATGAAAAAACACAAAAAAAAGGTGGAATTTTGGGGTTTTTTTTGCCTAAGTATAAATTTGACTAGTTTTGTTCATTTTTGGGAAAAATTATCTCCTAATTCTCGATATCAAATAATTGAAAATAAGAAAGAAAGGAAAACCCCTGGAAAGCAGCATAATATACCTCCAATTTGACATGGAATTCACTAAAATGAATGGACAGTTTAAAAAAAAACCAATTTGATTCCAAGAAGGAAAATAACTTGGAAGGCTCTACTACTAACTTGTAAGGTCTAAGATTTTGGAAGAACCATTTTGTCCCCAAACATATGTATGTATAACATGCTCAATATTGAACAATATGAATTGAGGACATAATGAATATTTTTGAGCTTATGATATAGTTTACCTTACGCTTTACATTGGGGGTGGGGAGGAGGGGTGTTAAGCCCCATGGGTGGGTTGGGTTTCAGAAATAAGGGGTCTAGGAGGAGGGCCTTACCCAGTACTTCAATAATTTTTAGTTTTTACAGCATGTAAATACTTGCGGAAAATCTAAAAATTGCCAAGTTGGGAATTGGGATCAGGTTTTCTTTGTTATAAATAATTTAAAAATTAAAAATTTTAATTTTCAAAAGAAATTTAGTTTTAATTTTGTGATATCGAAAATTTGGCGAAAATTTCCAAAATATTAGGAAAATTAGTCGAATTTACACTAGAGAAACAAAAAATTTTCCCGATTTACACTAGAACTTGAGATCCCTTTTGTTGTGAGTATTCTAACTTTTTACCCTTGTGACCGGCTTGTGACCGGTTATGGTCATCGAATTCAGATCCCGAACCCAAATACCATTTACTACCGATGTGCTCATCCACTCATAATGCAACCGGTAATAGCCCGTCGTCGTCGTCGTCGTCGTCGTCTCCGTCGTCGGCTGGGTCGCGAGATGCTCGACAAGAGACTGGCGATGGCGGACAACGAGCGGGTGTGAAGCGAGTTTGTAACGCGTGAGGCTATGGAGGTCGCCTCGCGCGCGGCCATTTCTCGCTGGAATCTGTTTTCACGGCCTCTTTCCTTTCTTCATTCTGAGGATTTCCAAATTCGTCGTTGTAGCGTTGCAACGCAACTCCCGTTTGGCAGGCATATGACCACCACCCCGTCTGTTATCGCAAGCTCGGATTCGGTGGGTACCAGCAGTCAATCCGATGTCCTGCTGCGCGCTGGGCCCAAATTTGGAGTTCTTTCGAACTCTGCAGATTTTCGTGTACATGAGGAGTGTCCAAGGTAATAATTGTCTTCCCCTGCCACGTGTTTATTGTTTTTTTTTTCCCCGGAATGATTGCCGGAACAAACTAGGGGGTGTTATAGGGTTTTGAAGATTCCGTGAGCATATTTCCATTTCCTTTTGCGCGGGACTTGGAGGAATTTATAGGCGTCTTTCAGGAATTTCAGTATGGAACATCATCAACGTTGTTGACAATTTTTTCTCTTCCTGTGGTCGTTCGAAACGTCTGGATCCCCTTGGATTGTTTTGTACTGCCTGAAGTTCTTCTCAGGGTTTAAAATTTAAATCCTAGAGCTGAAAGGGTTTCTGAGTCCATCCCCGTTAATCAAACATCTTTGGAACATACCTATTCAACGCAAATGGCACATGGTAACCGAATTAGGTCAAAAAGCAGCATCATCCAGATCGTCCAAATTGGTAGTTTGTTGCCTCTCAATGTTGTGCCACATTTTTTGTGTGCAGGTATGGTGCATATAGAAACAGAATTATATGGGAAAACCAAAAGGCATTTGGAGATTGCTTCAAGGAGAGGCATCTCGGTAGCTTTAGAGTCATGAATTTGGCAGGAAGAGGAGGAGGAGGAGGCACAAGGGGAAGCAGCAAGAAAGGAACTGAGGATGTTTCCAAAGACCATTATCGAGTTCTAGGGCTTTGTCGCCATGCCACTGCCCCTGCCATCAAAACTGCATACCGACAGCTTGCCCGTCAGGTCCTTTGTCTTTTCCACTGGCTATATTGCTAACAGTACTTGGACTAAGCAAAAAGAGAAAATCTCTGCTGATTATCAAGGTTTTGGACTTAGGATTCAGGGTCTGACCTAGGGTGATTCTAGGGTTTTGCAGTTCAAGGTTGGAATGTGTGACGATATGTCACAATTTGGCACTGAATTGTATCAATCTTGCTGCTGTATTTCCCTTCAGCCCTTCATGTTGTTTGAGATACATTGCCAGCCTCTGCATCTGATTGTCTCCTGTTGCATAGCTAACATCAAAGCTCTGTCAGATGTCTATCTGCAACTGGAGACTTTTTAAGGTGCAGGACAGAGTGCTCCATGTCAGTTTAGAGTATGCTCTTGGGACTGAAACTGTAATGACAGAAGTGACAGGCTGGTCTGTGCAGTACCATCCTGATGTGAACAAGGATAGTGATGCTGACAACAAATTCAAGAGCATCCGTCTTGCATATGAGGTGCCTTCTCCCCTCCACCCCCACTCACCTCATTTTGGTTTCAGCAATTAAGGATATTAGAAGCTGTTTACAGGTCAGTGAAAACCTAGCAATGTTCCCGAATTTGCTTCCCACACCATACAAATATCCCAACTGAGGCAGATATCTGTAATTCCCACTCTCAAAATTAAATGATCAAATTCCTTCATGTCTAGTTTGCTTCCAGAATGATCATGTGACTGCAGCTTACTTTCAAAGCAGGTGTTATCAAATGAGGCCAGCAGGAAGACTTATGACAATGTTTTACAAGACTTACTAAGGCAGAAACACGTGGTTCAACAAAGAAACATCCGGAACAAAAGATACTCCAGAGCACGATCAGGTCATCATGACAACATGCGGAATTACTCAAGAGTCACATACAGTGCTGTTGATGGGGATTACTCAGGTTTCACAATGACATGTGATGATTTCAGCAGAGGCCCTGGGGCTGCAGGTTTTAGGCAGAAGGATCTGGATTTGGATGAAGATATTATCTCGAAACACTCTAAGTGGGGAACTAATTGCCCCAAGGACTTGAGAATTGAGTGGGAAAAGGTAAGCCGGGAGGTGGTCCTTTTTGTTTGGGTCATCTCTGCATTGTGGCATGCCCTTGGAGCTCAAACTGCTCTGAGTTTACTTGTTGGTGTAATTTCACTTTGGCGCAACTTTGCTCCTGGATACAGGGTTGCATCAGCAGTTGCTTGGTTAGTGGGAGGTGAGAAAGGTCTAGGGTTGGCTGTTGCAATTGCAGTAACCATGCGGATTTTCGGGAAGGTGTACCATATGGCTGCTGCCACATTGGTATTGGCGCTTTGGTTAGGTGGTGAGTTTTTGAAAGCAATACCCTTACCCCAGGGAGCAATTCTAGTCATGGCATACAAGTGCATATGTTTACAGTTCAGTTATGAATGATATGTTGTACCTTTGTTCCAGAGGCTGTCTCTTACCCGTCTTATCAGATTGATTGACATATTTAAAATCTTTGCAAGAGGCTCCTGCATTGTAGTAGGGAACTAAGGCATCCCAAAATGTGCTGAACTTTTTAGAACTGCAGTCTTGGCGGTCCTGTGGGTTTAGCTTTCCATCCAGTTTTTTTTTCACATTAGGTTTCAATCTGATGCATATCTTATGCATCAAAGTTGTAAAAAGTTGTGAGGAAGTGTGTAAGCTTCAATTTCTTTGAAAACTGTACACAGGTGGTGGCATTTGAATATTCTCTCACATGATACTGTCCATTTTTTCATGTATATGTGAGGGGCTCAGGATACAATGAACACTCCATGTTGGATGTGACAAACACTGGTAGAGGCCTGAATGTACACCCATAGCAGGAGAATGATGTCCGATAGTTCATGCCCCTTCCATTAGCCTGCGCCAAAAATGGCAAAGAACATGGGTAGGCAAAAAACAATCTTGCAGCCAATGAGGTGAGGCAGCATGCACCCAGGTTTCTTTTGTGAGAGGGTGTGGGTGTTTTGACTTTGGTTGTTCCCAATGTGTTCCTCAGCATCTTCCCAATAGCTCCTCACTTTATGCCACCTCCCAAGTCCAAGGAGGAGTGGCATCTTCAATTGACCTCAATATTTTTCCTCTAAAGCATAAAACATAATTTAAAGTCTCATGATGGAAGGAATGTTAATTCTTTTAAACAAAGACACACTGACATACTTTAAACCTCCATCATATATAGGGTAACAAGGCTGATCAGTCAAAGCAAGTGAGAATAAAATCCTTGAATTAAGTATTTAAGGGAGAAATTTTTATTGGAAACTAACTTAATCTCAAAGAAAAATAAAATGTTAATATCTTGAAATAGTCTCAACATATTCAAATGAAACATCACATATTTACATTTGTATGAAATTACATGTAAACATGTGTATGAAACGGAGAAGACACTAAGATTCAAAAAAATATTTGAAAAAACACAAAGATTCCAAAAGACATTGAAAAAAATAAAGAGATTTGTTTCTCTTTCAATATCTTAGGATCCATAAGGACATTTTGAAACATTACAACTTGTAAAATGTTTATTTTCTAAAAATTTCGGTTTGGAATCGACCTTTAATAAATTTGTAATTTGGAATTGTCTTTTTGTACGACCTACCACTATAGCCCATCCCACCTAAACTAGCTCCAATTAAATCATCGTCATTGGAATTAACGTTCATTTTATTTTCAGTGAACCAATTCACAAGTTGTAAAAAAGGCAAAAAATTGGATGGTGATAGGATGAAGGTTTGTTCTTAAGCTTTTAACTTCTTAAGTAGTCTAGCTCCAATGTTCTCACACAAAGACAAAACGTAATCTCATCATTGTTCATGTTCCATAGTGTTGGGGCAAGAGCTTGGTTTGTGATCTAAAGTTGAACTTCCCATTCGCACACAATCTTTCTTTCTCAATGTTTTGCTTTTGAGGTACAAGTGGATGCCTAGGTTGATGGTCATGATCATTGTAATTGTAGGTGTTTATAACATTTTATTGTGTCTTCATAGTTGTTGAATTACTAATGCCATTGTGGTCTTTTCTTCTTTGCCAACGATCATGGTCATGATCTTTTCTTTTCTGTTGGTGACCCTCATCATTGTATTCATCGTAACTGGAGGTCCTAATCATAGTTGTCTTTTTATTTTTTTTGTTGGCGATTTTCATCGTGGTTTTCATTACAAGTGATTTTCATCACATTTGTGTTTTTGTCTTTCCTATTGGTGATTTTCATTGTGCTTGTGCTTTTGTTTTTTTTGTAGCTAGTGATTTTTTTTGTGCTTATGTTTTTTTTTTACCGATTATTGATCCTCATCATGGTTGTGCTTTTCTTTCTTCTAATGACAACCCCCATTGTGATCTTCATTGTAATTATGATTATCATCATGGTAATGGTTTTTTCTTTTCTATCAGTAATCCTCATTGTGGTTTTCACTATAGTTGGTGATCATCATTGTGGTCATGCTTTTGTTTTCTTTGTGGGTGATATTGATCACGGTCATGTTCTTTTTTCCTATTGGTGATCCTCATCATGATTGTGATTTTCTTTTTGTTTCTATTCAAACTTTTGTTCTTAATCCTTCTATTTCATTCTTTAGTTATTATGTCATCATTCTACCTTATCATGTTGGTCGTTCTCATGGTCCTGCTAGTTATTTCCTACTTTGCATACTAAACCTTCCAACCCTACCCCCTTCATATATTGATCAGCTAATTGAAAATGTTGTAAATGTGTTGCAATGCATCCTCTTGGTCACTGTCAAGCTCTAGTTTGTTGTATAGCCATCCTTTGAGCTTTTAATGTGTAAGCAAAGTTGACACCCCTATAACCAAGTGGGTGGACTTAAAATTCAACATGAAAGTTATGGTAAAATTATTGCCTTGCTTTAAAATTTGCATTGGTTGATCACGTTAAGACAATTTTATTTTTTTTGTTATTTTCCAAGTGCCATCCAAGCTATTTTTTCAACTATTGTTAATAAATTGGTAGCTCTAGCAACTTGTTTTCCAACCCTTTCCTTTATTTTATTTAATTATCTTTGTTGCATCTTTTTCAATTACTACTTGTTGCATAATGTTCATATATTGGTTTGAAATCACCACATGACTTTGAAAATAGTTGACTAACAACTCCCTATTGTTTGTCCTTCTTGTAAAAAAGTGTGACAAGGAAATCAAATTATACTTGCAAATGTTACATGGGTTAAATGCTTAGCTTTTTCTATTTTTGATTCTATTTTTGATGTTTATTCATTTATGTGTTCACAACCAAATTTCCTACATTAATTGTTTGTTCCTAATTTGTGATTACAAAAGGATTCATAAGCATATTCACATAGTATTTAGGGTGATTTTGAAACTATTCATTTGTTTTTAATTCTACAGTTATAGGCGGTATTATTGTTGTTAAATTGATCAATTTTGTTACAATAAATTATTTTACCATTCCATAGTTTCATTTTTCTTCATATAATATTCCATCATCCTTTTTTTCTTTATTCTCATTGGTTATTAAACTTTGTTTTCTCTTTCATGGCCTTAAGGTTAAATGGCCAAATCCTTGTAATTTTAACTTTAAGGATATTTTTTCTTTGTCAATATTTGGTCCATTATTTTATCTACCCACCTTGTTAGGGTCAATATTTAGTTTGTTGTAATTGTGACTAACCATTGCATTATCTTTTTCTAAAGAAAAGTTGTTTTGAAAGGTTTTAAACATGTCACATCCAAAGGTTGAAGTGCATTACTAATATGCAAAGGTAAAGTGATCATATATAGCCTAAACTCTTGTGATTACTTAATTGCCCTCTTGAGTTACATGAAATCCCTGTCCATCTAAAACTAGCAAGTGCTTATCGGTTAGAGAGATTCCACCTAGTATTGACCTCTTTAAAAAAAAACTATTCTTTGAAAAGGTAATTAACATCAAGACTTTTGTTTGCATGGCCATGCATGTTCTTGCCTTGTCCAATTATATGTAATTATCAAACAACCTTTCTCCCTTAAAAATATATATATTCTTCATCTAGCCCATCTAATATTAGATCAAATTTTTGATTTTCATATTGGCTACTCAACAAAAATGCACTAGGTAGGAGGACTTGTAGGAACTCTTGGAAGAAATCATTAAGGGCGATTTAGAAGATCTTTCACACTGACAAAATAGAAAAATATAGAATTGAAAAGTTGGTTTGATCTATATACAAATCTTCATCAAATCCTTGGAAAAGTTGTGTCCATTTTGATGGGAATGCAATATGTGCTCCATCAAGGAGAAATTGGATGTTTTCTCGTCATTAATGTTGTGATCCATAAGCTTTTTGCAATGCTTAGTGTTCTTGTGCCAATTTGTGCATGGGGTTGTAGTTAAGGTTTTTAGATTTATCGACAATTGTCTACCATTTAATGTGACACGTATACAACTATCACTATAGACTATGTTGTTCTATATCTACTAAACTTTGGCTTTAATATAACCAGCTTAATTCATTCCCACCACCAAACACTTAAAGTGATTACTTTATTGTGCCTTGCAATCATTGAAGTTCATAGATCCTACTGATTGTGTTCAGCCAAATGCCCATCACCAAACAAATTGTTTTCCACCCAAAACTTGCGCCTCTATATAAACTAGCCTATTTCATAGCCCACAACCAAACACTACCTAACTTCAAGTAACCTTTGTGTGCACATATGATCAAGCATACACCCATGGCCAAACAAAAAAAAGTCATATCCTTGTTCAAAAACTTCTTATTTTCAAAACACAATTGTTCACAATTGCGTGTTTCATCATAGGCAAAATCTAGTCCATTCATGAGGTTTTGCACCCTCTAAAATAAGCTCACCTTGCACTATATGGGCATTGCTAATAGGCCAATGTTTGTTGAGGGATGAACTTACCCTATTCATGAAATTTTGAACTTGGAAAAACATAAGCACGAAGATGAATAAAAATAAGATGAAGTAAGAATTACAAACTTTTAGATATATTGAGAATAAGACTTGCATTGCTCAAATTGTTTTTAGAATATTCATCATCTTCGAATGTAAAAAGTCTTGGTAATTTGATCAAGAACAAAACTAGAAATGATCATCATTAGCCATGAATAATGGAATGATGAAAGAATGGATGGAACTTCTATTGGGTGACATTTTTTTCCATAAGATCTCAATTGGTTAAGCAATTAGCTTAGATGTAAAACTTAGTTTAGGGTTTTGCAATTTCTTTTCCTTTAATAAACCATATATTTACATTTTATCTTGAACAAATCAGGTTAATTAAAATGGGAAAACAAATGGCCCAAATTATCCATTTCCGAATTCCATCCTCGTGTATTTTCATAACCAATGTTTTTTTTTTTCACATGGTGCATTTGTAACAACAACCACTCCAAGAGGGATTTAACAATAAATGGTGATAGGTTTTTAATATGTCTAAAAAAATATTTTAAAATTGCTATCAAACCAAATTTTGAGTTGAAATGTGGCGGGAAAAGAAATAAAAATTTGGCCCAAAAAAAATTCCCCAAAAATAATGAATAAGTGACAGAAATATTTGACTTTTCACATTTAGGCGATTGAAAACCTACAAAATCACTTAATTATAATTTTTATTTCGAAAAATGGCGGAAGTAATCCCTAAAAATCACAAATTTTTTCTCTTTTTTTTTCATTTTCTGAAAAACATTCTTCAAGTTGTGAACTTTCGCCAGAAAAAAAGCCTCTGCTTCTGGCGATTGAAAACCTGCAAAATCACTTAATTGTAATAATTTTTATTTCGAAAAATGGCGGAAATAATCCCTCAAAATCACTTTTTTTTTTTCTCTTTTTTTTCATTTTCTGAAAAACATTCTCCAAGTTGTGAAATTTCGCCAGAAAGAAAACCTCTGCTTCTGGCGATTGAAAACCTACAAAATCACCTAATTTTCGAGAGCTACAATCTTTAATTTGGCTTTTTGCCAAAAATTTACCCAATTAAAAAAAAAGAGTTCAAAGTCTTTGAGAAAGTACGTACTGAGCTTCTTCTTCACCAGGCTTTTAGCATACACCAGTTTTGCCACAAACCTTGTGCTGGAAGAAGAAGACGACGAAGAAGAACGACGACGCCTATCCTCTTCCCTCGGTGGACGGCAAGGCGATGATCGAAGAAGAAGAAGAAGAAGTAGACCAGCGGGAAGGAGGAGGAGGAGGAGGAGGAGGAGGAGGGTTTTTGAAGGAGGAAAGTGGAAAGATTTCCCAAAGTGTGAGAGGATTTCAGACTGGAACGAATAGATAGATAAATTGGTGGTTAGGAAGAAAGGAGGAGTACAAGAGGATCTAGCTTAGAGAGGAAAAAAGCCGAGAACCTTGAGGACTTTTTTTATGGTTTTCAAAGGGGACGGAAGGCGGAAGATTTACAAGTGTGGGAAGATTTTGGAAAGCACAAGAGATCGATGTTTAGGAAGCAGGAGAAGAAGAGGAGATAGCATAGTTTAAGGACAGAGACAGAGACAGAAACACACAGAGGAGAAGAGGAGGAGGAAGAACAAGAACAAGAACAAGAAAAGAGGTTGAGGAAAAGGGTCGTGGTTTTGGAGGATTTAGGAAGTTGTAGAGAGGGGGAGTTCAGGGTATGGATGGCGGTGGCAGATGTCAGAAAAGAAGCCAAGCTGCAGGTGAATTGAACAACACGGCACAGGCACAGGCACAGGAGTGTTGGATCGCCGCCACGGGATCTTCGGCGGCCACTGATTTTGCTGCTACTCAGCAGGGTTTGTCGAAATCGTTGGATCAAGCTCTGAGCGTGCGGGATCATCAGGTAGCAAGTAGAATTTCAATAGCAGCTGGGGGGGCGCAGATTCCACACTATTGGGATAGTAGTGGCAAGACTGAGGAGAGTTTTGTTGCAACAACACTTGTGAGTAGTCGGTCAAGTGCTGTCCTATTTCCTCCTCTTCCTCGCGCGAGCTTTTCAGCAGGTGAATGAATATCTGCCTTTTCTCCTGTGTTTTTTTCTCAGTCTGCAGCTGGAGCGTGTTTGATGGTCTTTTTTTGGTGATGGCACGAAGAAAACCGTAAACCCATGCCATTCTTTGGTGTTCTATGATGAGCTCAACATAGAAGCCTGGGGTGGAAAATTGCTGCATGCATGGATGTTCACATCCTTAAGGTAGATAATGTCGGAGAGGAGAAAGATAAAAGCAGGTCTTGAATTTGTCAAGTTTGCACCGGACATGTTTTCATGTGAGAGAGAGAGAGAATGGTTGTTGTTACTACTGTGGTCTCTCCTACAGAGCATGAGCAATTTAGCAGTTTCAGATGATGACTTCTGGATAAGTGATATAGTCTGACACCATAAAGGACCTTGAATATTGACATGAGCTAGAATGGCTGAAGAGGAGGAGGAATTTTGGGTCTAGATCGAGAGAATCCAAAGGATCACATGTTCATATTTGTCCTGCAAGAAATGCAGGCAGAAAGCAAGACCATGATGGCAGACGAATTTTGGGGTTGGAAGACCACTAGAGAATGAGGTCATAGAGAGCATTGGCTTGGTGTGTCGTCAAGGTCATGTATGACCACGGAAGAAGGTTGCTCTCCAGGGGTGACAGAGCAGGATGATACCTTGGAACTCCTGAACCTTTGATAGACCTTCTTTTACACACTCTTGAACTCACAGATTAGGTGGAAAGTCCTCCTGCCTTGTCATGCAGACTGGATCACAATCTTATCAATCCTTAGTGGATTCATGATTGATTTTGGAATCATAAATGAACGAACTTGAGAAGCCTGTCTTATTATATCTACTACATAAATTCGCACCTGAATCCTAGCTCTAACCCTAGCACTTTTGCTTGGGTAATTCTTTTGTGTGCGGGGCTCTGGTGAGTTATTGACTAGCAGTATGCTATTAAGCACTCTGATAGGTGAATTCTGTCTACTTCATGGGCTTGGTTTGGGTTCCAACTTCATTGTCGTGTTACCTTTAATTGTTGTTGTGGAGATTTCTCTGCAACTTCATCAAGCACTTCATGGGCTTGGTTGGGGTTCCAACTTGATTGGGTTCATGCAGAGTTCTCACTTGACAGGGATTGCTTTCAGGTGAGGTCACAAGGTCAAGTACCCGACAATGCAGGAGTTTAGCAAGCTTGTGCGTAGGGTATTTAGGAGAACATCTAGAGGACATCATTGACGACATACATGAAATTGCTCCAGCATTTCCTGTTGAAGTGAAGGTAACAATACTACACCTTTCACATTTTTTCCCAATCAAAATTGCACTCGTTTTGGGTTGAGGATGCATGCAAGTGAATACCATGCAAACCTGCATTCAAAACTTCAACAAATTTTGGAGCTATGAGGTTTATGATTTTTTGCGGTGGTGCCATGCGTAATGTCAATTTGTACACTTGCAGGGCAAGTTATTGGCGATTGCCAGACGAAGGAGGTTGTTGTGTGATGAGTTGCTGGTTGCCCTAGCAGACAGTTCATGGGAGATTCTTGATGTGTCAGGCTCTGATGTAACTGATGCTTCCATTGAATTTGTGGCGATTTTGTGTCATCGCCTACAAGATGTTGACATAAGGTATAATCTAGATCCCCAGAAGTACATAAAGCATGAAGACTGTACAGGATGTGGCTTTTGCACATTGTAGGATAAGATCGTTGTACTTTGTTGGTGTCATACATTGTCATGGAAGCCATCAAGTTCTAACGAAATGACGTATTGGTTTGGTGTCTGTTCAGTCATTGCAGCAGGCTTACAGCCAAAGCTGTGGAGGCATTGGTTCAGCATTGCTCTGCCTTGAGAACTCTCCGATGCGGGTAGATCTTTCTGCTCCCTCTCATCATTGTTCTGCTGGACAGAATAAAGTCTGTCTAAGTAGACTTGAGGAATGCCTGGAATTGTTCCATTAGTCTATGGTTGAATGACAATATTTTCTTAGTATCTTTTGAAGGATTAAAGATTGTGTCCCTAGCACTTCATAATATCACCATGTTTTCTTTCAGAGGCACACCAAAGAGTGACATGACTGCACGACGGTCACTGAGCTATATATTGCCAAGATTAGACCACAAGGAGGAAGCTGAAGAGAGCTGGGAGGACTTGGATACTAAGTCTGTTGGCAAGGGTGCCCAGGCCTTGAGGTGGCTTGTCTGGGTATGCCCCCAATGTCCTTATGATTTGTGTCTAAATCTTCTCTTCAGTTCAAGGTTGCATAGAAGAGAAAGAAACCCAACAGCAAAAGTAGCCTTGAGAATCAGGAAGAGTAAAGCTTGAACTAGATTAACAACAACCTACCCAACCTTCAAGGACGTTTCCTAAATTCTGTGGATTATCACAAAGGAAAAAAATTGTAGTCATTGAAGATGTTTTAGGACAGCATAGTATGTGCAATCCTTGATCCAATTCTAACTTTTTCAAGCATCCTTACATATCTTTTGTGCCTTCAAATGTGTGTGCAGCCTTCTATTGATAGTAATTCGAAAGAGCTTTTGGAGATGGAATGTCCAAGAATTGTTGTCAACCCAGTTGCTTCTTGGAAAACATTTGGATTAATTCCACGAGAGGCACAGCGTGGGATTGTATTGGACAACCCACTTATTGAAGACATTGACCCAAAAACATGGGCTGTTGTGATCTCCTCAAGGCCTCAAAGATTCATCGGAAGTACTCTAAACAAGGACAATGGAGGTCTCTCTGTAGCAGAGCGCTTCCGCCTTGCATTTGTTTCAAGAGATGAACGGCTTGCACCAAAGAGAGCTAAAAATATGAGACAAAATCAAAGGAGAGCAGATAAAGCGTGGCTCAGTTCAGACAGTGAGGCTAAAGCCCAGGTCTGGGCAGGAATTGCACGCAAGTCACTCAAACATTTGGCTATCTGATGTCTAAAATGCATCTCTTTGTAATATACATCTACTCTTGTTATGGGAGCTTCAGTTTACCTGGCATTTGGATGCATAGAAATCCTGGTGGTTGAAAGTTGTTTGATGGGTCTTGCAAACAAATATTTATTTTATGCACTTTGCATGAATCCAGTAGCAGTGCATCTAGTTCCATGAGCACTGAAGTATTTCAATCATGGTAAAACTGAAAATGTTGGATTTTAGGCAAGCTGATGTAGTTATGAATTATTTACAGCAGGCACAGTAGAGGCTTCAACTTGTCACAGGGTTTAATTTTGTTTACAGCTGATTTTGTTCTGCAAATCCATTGAAAGAGGAGAAACTAGATTCTACTACTTCAGTTCCTTTTATCATGTAAACAGCTTCATGAGCTTCTCTGAAGAGTACAAAACTAGTTCTTGGTTATTTTGTATATAGCAAACTCCAGAGTTATGAGTAGAAAAAAAACCATCTCAATTTTGTCTCTTTGTTGCAAGTGCTGAGTAGATGATTAAAACAGAATAATCAAATATGACACATCTTTAGTAATTGTATGTAACAAACTCTATTGGATGTGCTGATGAAAATCTGTATTTGTTGCGGTAGAGTAGCTGAAATGAAGCATTGTATCTGTGTATTTGGAGCAATGTCACTATTTATTACTTTCAAATATAGTGTTAAATGTTTGCCTCTCCCTCACCTATAAACAATAAATATTGGACAAAACTTGTTGAGGGAGTGTATATAAATATCACATGTGAGTCAATCAATGCAACCAACTAATCAAAAATAATCATTTTCCTTTTCAATATCTTGTAAACATTCAAGGTATGTTTTGCAAATTTACAAAGGTTGAGCCCGTTTTAACACCATTGTGATGCTAACTTCGACCAAAATTCGATATACATGCCATTTTCTTACAACCAAAAGGACCACAACTCTTGTGAATCTATTAGGAGCCTTCCTATGAGTTTTGGCTCCTTTTAGATCTTGCCCAAAACTAAAATGACACTGTCCTTACAAACTGACAATTAGCAATTCTTTGTTGAATATTTATTTATTGTAGAAAACAAGGTTTGACAATCTTAAATCAATTTCTTTATAATTTCAAACGATTGAGGAATAAGTAAGCAAAGTATACACCATGTTGTGTATTTGTAATAGTAACCCAATGGTTGGGACAATAATCACTTTTTCACAAGTTGAGAGTTTGATGCTCAACAATTTCAACAAATATTAATAAAAATTTCTCTTTTTTTCATCTATACCTTTTGTGAATTATTTTGTGCCTTACATTAGGCATAAGCATGGTACATTGACATCATATATTTATGGGGAGTTTCCAATTTTGTGGTTAAAGCATCGCTCACATTCCTTTATGCTTCATTATGGTTCATTATAACAAAGTTTTAAAAATATTTTACACTAAGTATGGTTCCCACCAATTATGCGGGATTGACCCAAGGAAAATGTTAAATTGGCCAAAGACCTTTGCCCCATTCATATTAATTGGGTGATACCTGGGCATGTTTTGCTCCTCCGAAGAGTGGGAGGGCTCATCCCCCTTAAAACTTACTTTGCTCCTCATAATTGAATGAATCCTTGCTTTGAACTTACTTTGCTCCTAATAATTGAAAATTCAATTGATTCATTAATAATGGTCAGCAATTGAATTTTCAAAATTTTATCAACCTACCTAGATTATTGTAATTTCATCAAGGTAGGTTATCAATCCTAAAACCCTAAACATGTTTATGATAGAAAACAAAAACACGCAAAAAAAAAAAAACCTTATAACATATTCTACCTATGCAATATAGTGAGTGGTTCTCAAAGGTGAGTATTTGAAAACCAATCCTTATGCATAACCAATGATTATTAGCCCAAAAAAAAAAAAAAAAAACCAAATAAATTGGTAATTGAAGGTAGTAACATGCCAAAATCATTATGTAATGCACAAAATGCAATTATGATAATTTTATTTGAATTATGGTGATTAACTATTGAATACATTTGATATTGGCATTTTATTTTTATTCATTACATTCCTTGCTTTGAACAAAATTCTTTCAACATAATCTTGAAACCCTTATTCATTTTATGACCATTTGCCATCATAAGAATGTTTTGAATAAGGCAATTGATTGTTTTCATCCTATTTTTGTTAATTTTTTATATATTATTTGTGAAATTTCACATATTTCATGTTTACAGTGCATAAGCAATTGTCCATTTCAAAATGTGCCATACTTGTGTAAATATATTTATTTCTCTTACATATTCCCAAATGGTAACATAACATAAATGATGATATATTTATTTATACCTTAACCTTGTGAATGGGTAAAAAATTGGCATTTATCTTACCCTTACTCAAATTGATAATTTTGCAAAACCTATATACCTTTATCTAGTTTGAATTTTTTTGTGAAGCTTATGTATTACATATTTTCACCCAATTGATACATTTTTTGAAAATTTATGTTTACCCTTATTTGGTTAACACTATTTTTTTTTCAAATTTAGTATGTGGCACAGTTAATTACTTTTAGCAATCGAAGTATGTCAAATTGGCAATCCATTTTATTTTTTATTGATGTGTAAATGGCTATGTATGTCAAAGCAAAGATAAAAACATGCTACAAACTCAAATTCAATTTGAATTTGAATTCAAACAATATGAAATTAAAAGGTAACCAAATGCAATTGTATGTAATTGGCAATATAGCAAGGTTTAACTTTCAAGCTAGAAAAATTGGCATCCAAATGCATCTCCATGTAAAAATTTTGGTAACCAATTGTAGTTCAAAGGACAACCACATGCATAAAATATTTAACAACTAACTACTATAAAATATCTTAGGGGATTTTGACTCCAATCTTGAAGACCTTATCTATTGGACTAAGGGATCACTAAAAAGAAACATAACATAACAATAATTTTAAAATGCAAGTGAAATTTAATTACAAAACTGAAATTACATATTCCATGACAGACTTCAAAACAATCAAAACAAAAAATAAATTGAAATGAATCAGACAATGTATCACCCCAAGTGAAAAAATATGAACAACAAAAATTGCATAAAGGAAAATGATTAAGGTTTAAAGGTTTGCTATTGCTTCAACTACACCTTTGTTTAATGTCAAACTTTGCAAATCTCCAAGTGCTCATTGTTATAGCAAAAAGAAACATATGTAAACAAAAAATTTACAAGCAAACATTTTAACAACTAAATCCAAATGCATTATCAACCTATTCCTAAGCTTATTTTTCATAAAGCCCATATTTGAAAAACACCACATTTTCTACATTACCTATAATTAACCATGGGCATCAACAATTTGATGAATTTCAACCACTCAAAGAGCCAATGGCAAAGGAATTGGTTATTGACCAAGTTGCACAAATTTTTAATGTTTGAATTACAATCCAAAAAAGGTTTCATGGTTGCATGGCAGTTGAGAAACATAATGAGTTCAAAAAAAGATGATTATTACATTAACAATGTTTTGTCAAACAAGGGTGAGATCAACATTCCATTTGGGCCAATAGTTTTTTCAAAGTAACAATATGTTCTCAAAATGTTCAATTATAACAAAAAATGTTGTTGTATTTCAGGTTACAACCAAAATTATGGGTAAATCATTCCAATTATATTCACAACATTTTGAATTGAAAATCTATGCTCTAATTTTAAAATTAGGCCAAAGTAGTGAGAATGTATCAATGTTTCATGGACTCAATTACATTTAGCCAATAAACCTAGAAACAAAACACAAGCACCTATTCAAGTTTTGTTTACAAACGATGTATGTGTAAGAAAAAATAATAATCCTACATATTCCACACCAAAACTAGGTATAAAAATCCAAGCCATGTGTAAAGGATCATAGGTTTGATTTGCAATTGTAAGGAGGGTTTGAAACACTTCATTTGCATGCCCATAACTTGTAATTAAACATCATACACTTTGTATAAATCCCTTTCACAAACTTTGATTACATCAACAAAATCACAAATGAAAACATCACAAAATTGGACAAATTTTGACAAAGATTGCATGCATTTAAGCAAGTGAAAAATACAACTCACCCACAAAAGTTTTGACATCATACAAAAGCTCCAAGTTGGATTTCATTGTGGTGCATTGCTTGCTTATTCATTAAACATGTGCATAATTAATGACTTGTAAGTTGCTAGGATTCTTTTATTAAAAACATTGAAATCCATTGTGTTTTAACATTCCATAGAGTATTAAAAGACTTTTTGTTCCAAGAATTTGATGAACTTGGTAATTTCTAAAGAACTCTTAGGGCTTTGACAATAATAGTTATGAAAAAATTGTAATAGTGACTTGATTTTCGAACCAAGGACAATTGAAACAAGTTATGGATTGCCAAATTCATTTGATGTATAACATAATGCACACCCAACATGAAGGGTATATATTTTTCTTTTAATTAAACTATAACATTAGTTTTTGGCCCCTTAAATGTCATCACAAATTATATGTTGCAATATGTTGCAAAACAAATCAATTTGATAATCGAATCAAACTCCAAAAGATCACCATATTTGAGTTAAAAATACACAATTACCTTTATTAAATTGTCAATGTTGGAACCTTCAACAACTTGTTACAATGTCAAAATGATGGAGATACATTTCCAACCTTTCACAACATATTCACAAATGGAAATCCACAATTGATTAAAAAATAGGAGTGAACCAAGCTTTTTATACTACCAACCAAGTGGATTGAACAATAAATGAATGCACAATTTCAACCATCTTTCGATTAGTGTTTGTGCATTGTGTTTACATTTTGAAAAAATCAAACAAGCTTTTACAACTCTTGAAATCAATTAATATTTTTGTTTTGTTTTATTGAATGAAAATGGTGAGAAACTGCAGGAACTTTTTTTTTTGTTCTATATGATTATTGCTTGAACCATAAAAAATTGGCCATTGAATGCAACAAACTATAATTCATTTTTTATGTGTTAACTATTGGAACTCATGTAATACTAAGTCACATCCATGCTCAAGTGTGTAGTACAAATTACTTTGTGACAATCTGCATGTTTTTGTAAACCATTGAATTTAGGCACAAGTAATTTCTCACCTTTCTTTACCTCATTAAAGATTTGCATCTTATTTAAGTCATTTTACCATTAGAACCAACAATAGTTTTGGCCCAAGGAAGGTTGCCAATATACATCCTAGAACATTTAGTTAAACTTCAATTCCTTAAATCTTATGTTGTTTCATATTTTGTGTGCCAACATCAACATTAAGGAATGATGTGTTTTCAAAATTACTTGAGCTAATTGATGCTTGTGAAGTTCATTCCATTAGAGGGCATTTACCGTTATGCAACATCTCCAATTCTTGCATTCAAACATAATAATGTATCCAATTCTTGCCTTGAGTATTCATATGGATGAACAACTATAAAATTTGCACTTGAGGGCGAGTCATCACTTAAGGTGGTTGCACCTAAAGTTAGGACACTCACAATGTCATAAGCTAAAGATGGGAGGAAAAAAAATTCGTATTTGAAATTTGGTGGAGGCTTTAAAAATGGCATTGTCTAAAGAACTTGTGTGATGAATGCTTTTCACGAGTAGGAAGCAAAAATCCTTATGCTTCTTTTTATGAATGACTTTGTATAATTAGTTTTTTTGGGCAAGGCTTCAACTTTTTTTTGGATCCATGTTTTTTGGGTGATGGCAATAGCCAAGTCCAAATTGTTCCATTTGGCAATCAATACTTTGTGTGTTGTGAAATTGATGGAATCGTGGATGATTTATATGTACTAGAAAATGGGCAAGGTGATTCTACATGCAATCTAGGTCTTGGGTGAGTTTGGGTCAAGCCTCAGGTTGGGCATGTCTAGCATAATCTGCTGGGAGTTGCCCATTCCCTAACATAAAAGGTTGAAGTGATTACAATGAGGATGAGAGGTGAAGAACCAAATTGCTTGCACAACTTACTCTACTAGTTATCAATTATGCCATCCATGGAGGCCCCAAGGTGAGGGATTCAACCATTGAAGCCATTGTTTTTGAATTTTTATTTTAAGCCAAAGTGTTGATCATCATCCATAGAAAGCTGTAGAAATCATCTACAAGAATATTTAGCTAAATTTGGCTAGATTAGTTAAAACCCAACCCAAAAAAAATTTGGGTAAATTTTGCTAAAACCTGTCAATTTTTTATATAAAAAATGCATAAAAGATATCACTTGAAATGTTGTACCCATAACACAAGTACAAAGTTCAGCTGAACACTAAGGAGCCATATTAGCAACATTGCACATTCTAGCACAATAAATAGATGCTAATTAACATCCAAACACCATAATTAGGTGCATATGGAAAGTTCTAGAAAGTTCAAGATGCTTGTGCCAAACGTGGTGACCAAAACTTGGACCATTACATATCGAAAATTTGTCCCCTACATATGGAAAATTTGAGGTGCTTGTGCTAAAACTATGGTACTGGCAAACACAAACTTGACAACTTTCACATCCAAAACACTAGAAAAAAGAGAGCAGGCCTGCGCACATGAAGGTGTATGCCTTTGTTTTCACCAAGACCCACAGTGCAAATCGTTGGCATAAGTGCTCTCCGCTTGCGAACCATGACAACAAAATTTTCTATTTCGCCTTTGCCGGCGGAGCTCATTTGCCACTCCTTTGATGATTCCTCCGCCTTGCCCGAAATCCTCCCCTTCGCCCATCAAATCTTTCCCTGCCCTATCGCCCTTCTTTTTCCCTTCTTTTTCTCATTTTTTTCTCTTCTACCTCACTTGTTAACAAATCAATTAAAGAATCAAAAACTTTTTTTTAAAAAACACTTTAACTAAAATTTTAAAATGGCACTTAGACATTTAAATTTCAAATTAACTTCTTAATCATCCACTAATTTTTTAATTCTCAATTAATTTCATATTCCTCATTTTCATCAAATTTCATTGACAATAAGTTCCAATAAGCTGCAATTATAATCGTAGTAGACCAAAGAAAACTAAATGACAAAAAATCAAAAAATGAAATCAGGGATTGAAAAAAAAATGCATTTAAAGTGATCAATGATTGAAGAAGTGTTTTTATTTTGAATTTGGTGGTTTCAAAACTTTAAGTAGTGAAGTTTTCTAAATTTTTTGAAATTTATTTTTTCAGATTAAGACTAAAAGAACCAATTCTCCCTAAGAAAAAAATTGGCTTAATTTTATTCAAATAAAGAACAAAGATTTCCAATATTTTCCAAATCAATTAAAAATAAAAAAATAAAAAAATGCTTTAACTAAATTCTTAAAATGGCACTTTGACTTTTAAACTTCAAATTAACCCTAGTAGACAAAAGAAAACCATGAGAAAAAACACCAAAAAATGAAAGCAAGGATTGGACCAAAAAAAATGTATTAAAAAAAAATAGAGGGATTATTCTGTGAAGTGTTTTTATTTTCAATCTGATAGGTAGTGAAGTTTTCTATATTTTAAAAATTTTATTTTTTCAGATTAACACTAGAAGAACCAATTCTCCCCAAAAAAATAATTCTGAGTTAATTTTATTCAACAAAGATTTCCAATAAATTTCAAATATTTTTGTAGTTATAGTGCAAATATTCTTCAATTGATTAATTTTCAACATTCCACTATGAACATAAAATATTCTCAAAATATTTGAAATAATTCTTGTTGCTTGCCAATTTTGAAAAAAATAAAATTATTCTGATAAAATAGTATATACCACCACGAAACGTCAACTTTTGAAATCATTTTATATTTTTAAAATCTGAAAACAAAATTGCATCTGGTTGGGCAGTTGTTGGGAGAAAACCTGGGCAGGCGGAGGGCAGCAGGCAAGCGTTCGCTGCTGGCTACTACATGTGCGCAACGCAAACGATCGCCACTCCTGCGCCAGCATCAGAAACGCATCGAAAAAAAAAAGATGCTGGCATTCGCCGCCACCACCACTGATCATGTGCGTGGTACAAGAAAACCACACACTGTATCTGCCTTTATTGGGCTATGCCTTTAGGCAACAGCTATTGGCACTCACTTACGAGAGTCTTTTGACACTTTCAACACTAGAAGTAGTTTGCTTGCACCTTATGAACAAAAAATAGGTTAAATTCAAAATACACACGAATATAAATTATTTTTTGATTTTTTGAGTTAGCTTTAAAAACTAAACATATTTTTACCTTACTTAAAGCTTTAGAAATAAGTAAGGGGAGATAAGTGATTTAATATTCTTATTATTTCAAAGATATACTCTGTAATCATCAGGGTCATTTTATTTTATTTTTTCCAATTTTGCTGACCAACTTGGAACCTATTGTCTAAGTATGACAATTTAAGGGAAAATTTTAAATTAAAAAAAACTAAAGAAAATCTTTGAAACCTAGTGAATTTGGCAGATTTGTTTTTGGGCAAAATCCTTTGTCTGAGTGGCACTGGATTTTATTTATTTTATAATCATATGTAATCTCATTTTATTTCCTTTCTGTACAATTTTGAATTCATTAAATTTTCAATATTATGTTAAAATGAAATAACAGTTGATGTGCATAAAATAATAGAAAGTAAGCTGAACTGTAATTATGTTAAAAAATAAATTAAAATTTAATGTAATTATCATGGCATGGGTCCTTGTGTACTTTACACATCTTCACTCTACAATAGCCTCATAGAATGGGACTTGGTGCCCAGATGCCCTTTAGAGGACCAGAACTTGGGTATATCCTGTTTAGATTTAAAAAAAAAAGAATTTATGCAAATTGACTGGCTGCCAACACTCCTCTTTCAATTGGGGATGTTGTGTGGCCATTGTAATTTTAGTTTGAAAAATGCTATAAAAAATTTAAATATGATGACTTAATTTAATTTTTTCAAATTAAGAAAAAGGAATTTGGATTAAAAAAAAAGAAAAATCAGGATTATTATAATTAAATATTTCATTACGATATTGAAATCAAGAATATTGAAATTTAATTAAATATTGAATATTTCATGATCATGTCTTGCTCGCAATCAATAAAGAAAAAGATTAATCTCAAACTTTTATATCGAGGATTTGACATGATGGACAACATATTGGAAGCTCTCTTCTCATCGTGTTTTGTCAAGGAAGGAAAGTATAGTGAATGACCCCCACATATTTCCATCTTCAAAGTTCATTGCAAGACTTTTCAAATCAATATTTACATTTGAATCATCTTCCATCAAAAGTATTCAAAACATGAAGATTTCTTATTTCTTCTTTTAGTTTAAGGCTCATTGTTACGACTACATGTAAGGCATCACTCAAAAACCAATGACCCCATGATTGGTTTAAAACACATGCAATGACAACAACAAATTATATATATAATCTAAAATATAAATTATGTGAGAGTAAGGTACACAACCAATGACCTTAACACTAGTTTGTTTTACTATAATAAAAATAAATAAATTTCAAAATTGCAAAACTTTCTGGAACATCATTATTTTACTTATTACAAACTTGCACAAAATCGATTTTCCAATTAGAATGTAAATTGTAAAGGCAACAATTGAAAACGATAGAAAGAATACAATCCAATTATGCAATAAACAATTAGGGTTATTAAGAAAAAAATTGCAAACAATTTAAGGAGATTAAAAAATAGAAAAAATAATTATTTTATTTTATTTTGATAGGTGTGTTCAATTTGCATGGACAAAGACCTACATCAATTCATATTTTCGTTCATTCATGTTGCACTTTTCCTAAATTTTTAGGCCATATTATACATTTTTACAAATTAGCTTATGCATTTGAAACCTTTACATACTCTTTCATTGACATTTGCATATTGACAAGCCTTAAAAAAAAAGGCATGTCCAAAACATGTCATTTGAAAATTTTCTTTCACACGCATAGTTTGACAATTGATTATTGATTTTAGAACTATTGTCATTATATTTAATTTAGAATCCTGATCTTTCACAATGATTTTTTTGTCAAACCATATTGCTTTGAAAGGTCTTGCAAAGTTTTTGTTAATGTTTGTTTTAAAGTTTCACATGCTTCAAATAAGTCAATTATAATGTGTTTTGGGACCCAACCTATTCCCAATAAATTGACAACCAAAGCAAATTTGATGTCATGTGCCCCATTGGACATCCAAAGATCAAGCTAATAGTAATAGATATAATTTGCCAAATTGTATGTTTGCTTTGTCTTTTCGACTAGATCTGATAACATTTCTTGATTAAATGTTTTTTTTCAAAGGGAACACAACACAAGGGCACAATTGTTTTACCAAACACTTTAACCAAATGCTTTTGACAAATTGAATAGGCAAATGGTTCTTGACAACAAGAAGACCCAAATTTCTCAAAAGAAAATTTGTTACACATTATCCTTTTTGACATATCTATAGCCCCTCAAAAAAAGTTTACATGTCCTAGCTCACTAGGAAAGAGCACCATATATAACAACTCATACTATTTATCAAAACATTAATGTTATTAACTAAACCAAAATTTGCACCTAAAGTTTTAATTTCAATTTTTTTGAAATAAATGAAATATTAAATCATTTGCCTCGATTTACCTACTTCTAGAGCTTCAAGTTCTAGCCTCTGAAGCTAGTTCCAAATCACTAAGTATTTTGTATGAAGTATAGTTGAAGAAGACCTATTTCTCACAATAAGGTGCAAACTATTTCTAACATTAAAGTGTTGTAGAACCAATTGAATGTGTAGTCCTAAACTAAACCCATGACTGCATAAAGATTGGCTGACATGAAGAATGGTTGTTCTAGAAAGCCTAATGAATTTTAAGGGGCATTGTCATCTTGTTGACAAAGTTGTGTAATCTATTTAACTAATGTTAACAAAGAGTTTGGTACCACTTATCAATTCATACATAAATGACTAGTTACAACAACCAATGTTGATGGCCCATGACAAATGCCATAGTGGATTTTCATAAATCATAAAACTTGTCAAAAAAATTCTAGTTCATTTGGAGGCAACCTTTTAGAGTGCAACATTCATTAGCAACGAATAGACATTTTTGAAAAGTGAAATGCCCACCTCTTTGTCATGGGACCCTCGGCAGTTCCCGGCAGCTCAAGAACGCTCGTCGCCATCGCCAATGCAGCCCGCCAGCAATTCCGAGAGATCGACTTCGGCGTGACGAAACTTTGCCGGTGTTCCGGCATTCTTGCTCCATTGCAAAAATCTCTTTTTTTTTGTTTTCCCTCGCTTGTTTGTTTCTTTCTTGCTACCCATTTTGTCCACAAATCACAACACGGGATCGGTAGCGAGCAAGCGTTGCTTGCGACGGGATTTGATAACCATGGCTCACTTTCTCACACCGTTGTAGAAAGAAAGAAAGAAATAAGGGCGCGGCCATGTGCAGCTCTGCTTGTGATGAGATCGAGCTATGGGAAGCACATCCGACGACCATGACAAAAGGGGACTCCTCAAGACCCAGCAGCCGCCGCCGCCCTCCTTTGCTAAGGACAGGAGGGATTCTGCTGCTGAAGACAAGAATGGGAGTATGGCTGCTGCTGCTGCGGGTACAACACTCATACTGAACGATACCCACATGGCTTCCAGCAGGGCAGAACAAGCAGGTAGGTGCAGAAGAACCAAAGTTTCTTCTGCAAATTTTGTTTTTTGTTTTGTGTGTGTGTGTGTGTGTGTCTCTCTCTCTCTCTTACTGCAAACTACAAATGCAAGTGTGAGAGAGAGAATTCTCCTTCATTTATGTATGTATATCCCTCCGAAGAGGGACATACAAGTCTACCTTCCGTGCAAGTGAATTTTCTTGACTGACTTTTCGTCGTGCCTGAACGCATCCCCAACGGTGTTCACTATGTGACCCAGAGACATCAAAGCATGTCAGTTTGGCTCAGCTAAATGGTTTTGGCCCAGCATTTTTGCACAGTTTGCTTGCTGAGGCTGGTACAAGGTTGGGCACTTGCCAGAAAAGAGTGTAATAAATATGATATGACTGCTGCTCCCTGTTTTTGATTGCCCAATCATAATGATTGGTCTAGGTTGTTTGCTATTAGTAGTTTCCCACTGATTTGAAGTCCCAGTTTTAGTTTTATGGGTGTGGTTGCAAATAAGTAAATAACTAAACTTGGATGTGAGAAACAATTTTACAGTGTGACATACTGAGCACTGCTGCAGATGCTCTGAATTGAATGTATGCACTTGTTTCTTTGTTCCTGTTTGTGGCAATTTGTGTGCAAATTCTCAGCAAACAAGAGGATGCTATGCTAGCAGCTCTCTGGTTGCAAGAAATGGTTGGAATTTTGTCATGCCTGAATTGTATGTATTTATGTATGTGTTTTTTTGTTCCTGTTTGAGGTGATTGGTTTGCAATTCGCAGCACACAGGAGGATGCTAGCAGCTCTCTGGTTGCAAGAAATGGTTGGAATTCCGCTACTACTGTCAGATGAACCCTCTGAAGAAGAGTTGAGGCTGTGCTTACAGGATGGGCTCATACTCTGCAATACCATCAATAAAGTTCAACCTGGTGCGGTACCCAAGGTGTGATTTCTTCTCACTTTGCCCACAGGTAAACCAAAGAAAAAAAGGCAGTGAATCAGGCCTTGGGGAACAATTTATACCCATTCCAAACCTGAAAGAAGCCCACCACCACCACACTCTGAAATCTCAAATTGTACCAACCCTTGACTCTCCCAGGTTTTTGGAATCTCCTTGTCTTCTTCTTGAACAATGATGTGGTTTTTGTGTGAGGATTAAGTAACACGTGATGCTTGGATCTGAATGCTTCATTCATGAAGCTGCTTTGTATCATGATGAGGATTGCATAATCTGATTCCACCAGAGAGAGCTCTCAATCTCCAGAGCAGCTTTTGAGGATTTTTGTTTGTTTATTTGTTCATTCTTGGGATCTTGGAACAGGTGGTTGAGAGTCCTACTCCCCTTTCAAACCATCTTGATGGCACTCAGTCTGCTTACTGGTATTTTGACAATGTCCAAAATTTTTTGGTGGCTGTGGAGGACATGCGATTACCTACATTTGAGGCTTCTGATCTTGAGCAGGTAATGATGAACTTGAAACATAAATTTGGCTGGCTCATCCATCATCTATCTTTGCCCAAACTTGTACAACTTGATGATATGAACATGCAGGAAAGAAAGTATCCCAAGCTGGAACTTAAGATGCCCTTGTAGCCACCCTATTCATCAGCTCCAGAGTGCACTGGAGTTGCTTTGAAATTGACCCACAATGGAGAGTCTGAATGGTATTTGGAGTTGCAACCTAATCACATTATTCCTCAATTTTTCCCTCTGAAATGATGTCATCAGGGTTCCTTATCTCCAAGCTTGTCAGCAAAGCTTGTTGACTGTATATTGGCATTGAAATCATATCATGAATGGAGGCAAGGAGGGGCCTTAGATTTCTGGAGGTTGAAGTCTCCTAATCACCCATTGGGTAGTTACATGATGACAAGTGCCGGCAAGTATGTCACCCGATCCAAGAGCATGAACACCACCACCACATCTAACCAAGCCCGAAGAAAGTGGGCTCTTCCAGATCTTCAAGGCCTGGATGACAGAGAAATGATGATGCCATCATCATCAGCAAATTCCCTCAGCTTTGACAAGGACAGTAGTAGAGCCCCATTTGAAGGAATGTTGCAAAGTGCATGCTCTGGTCAGAATGGAGGTGGAGATGCAGATGAGATGCTTTCCACCATGCACATGTCAGGTAGTGAATTTCATTGTTCCCCATGTAGTATTTTCATTTTCGACAGCCAGATAAGGCAATTAGAGGAGTTCCATCCATCCCTGAGGCAAGAGAATTTTCAGGATAGCTCTGTCTAATTGTGTAATCCATGGACTGACTGGCCCCTCCTGCATGTGCTTCAAAGACCATGTTATGTCCAAAGTCTAGAGGAGTTATACTTGGAAAATTTTTGTTTGAAGGAATCCCATGAATTGCCATGTTTGCAGGACTATTGTTATCCCCAGGGTAAGGTAATCAGCATTTCTTTCAAAGTCACACTATGTCTCCTGGATACAGATGATCAGGCTTCCATGTGAAGGTTTTTCTGCTGATAAGTGATAGAATGAGTGGCATTCTTATGTTGGTTTGCAGCCCCCAGTTCCCCCTGGCTTCAACACATTGGGCACAAGTTCCATGAGGTTCTTCAAGTAAAGACAAAAAGGCACATGCAAGATTTGCCCACTTCCACAGATGTGGGAGCTGCAGATGTATGTACAGACTAGACATTCAGTTATGCTCTGAGATCATGAAAGGAAATTTTCTCTGTTCAGTGAGCTTACATGTTCTTCTATTGGTCTAGGAGGACGGGTTTTTGCTGTTGTGAATTTTTGAGCATGCTAGTAATCATTGGGTCTCAACATCTTGAACCCTAGGTTTGACATTCAGTTTGTGCTGGAAGACCATGAGGTAAAGTGAATATCTTTTGTCACACCTGCTTTTTTTCACTCAGTCATCACCACTTCTCTCCAACTAACTGCTGTTTGCTTCATTGCAGAATGGTCCTTCCCACTCTCTCTTAAGCCTTATCAGTGCCATTCTAGGTGACAAGCCTGTGGATGAAGTTCCAATGGTAAGTACAAAGCCCCTACATACATGGTTGCATTCATGAGGATCAGATGGGTATTATGGACATATTTCTTGGTTGTGCTTACTGGAAGCCTGAATGCATCTCAAACAGGTCAGCATGATGATCGTTGTTACATTGGAGTGTGTGTAGTTAGTGGAGTTTATGCTGCACAAAGTGATGGAGGAGTTTGAGCACCATCTTCTCACTCAGAGGAAGCAAGTCACTAAAGTAAGTATTGTGGATTTGAGAGCAGATTGGACTTTTGACACTCTTTTGTCAATGCATGATGAAACCCCATCTTATTTGAACAATAGATATCAGGCAATTTGGGGTGCACAGGTAAGTGGGTAGGGTTTAGGGTTTAGGGTACTGCATGTGGTACTCTGCTTTCAGGCCATAAGTCTTTAGGTTTTTGATTCAGGTTTGGTTATGGTTTGATTGTCTGTGAAGCAGATTACTGCCGTGATCTGGCATCACTGTTCTGATTGGTCATACCTAGAACCATGTTCCTACCTCAGGTTGGTTACTTCTTGAGTTCCTAAATTACTGAATGTTTTGGGTCCACCTTGCAGATGAAAAGTACCTTGAGAGAGTTGCTTTTGCGGCAAGAGAAATTAGTGTCCCAGAACATGGTGCTAGAAGCACTGGCTGCTGGATCGCAAGAGGAAGTCAAGGTATGTTATTGAGAGCTCGCTTTCCTGTTTGGGTGTTGGCATAATGGATTCCAGCTGCTAGTAGACCAAGCCTACCACAAATGCTTAGGACCATTTCTGGAATGCCAGTTTCTTTCTCAAGTAAGAATCAATCTACCCTGGTATATTTTGTACAAGTAATATGCAAAACTGAGGTTGGCATTTTTTTTGCTTGATGGGTTGTGTGGGAGCTCACAGTTGATTACTAAAAAGCTGCAACTAGGCAAGGTGGGCGCTTCTATCTTAACTTGGAACTGTTCAACTATGTCTTTTCTTGGCTGGGTTATCAGATAAAGGGCAGGATGACCCCTTGTTCCACAGATGAACTTAGCTTCACAGGAAGTGAGGAGAATTTTCCACCCTCATTCCTGTTGGAAAGCCTGCTGAGATTTACTCACATGGAAGTAAAAACTCTTGCTCCCCACCTTAATACTGGGGCATAAGGAACTAAAATCATGAGTAGCAACCCCACCCATATATAAGCTGAGAGATGTGAATTTTAGGGTTTAGGGTTTATGGTCTCATGTTTGAACCGACAGGGACTTGCATATGGAGAAGTAGCTGATGACAGTATAAAAATATGAATAAGCAAGTGATATGGTAACCTGTGCTTATACTGTTATATGATTGTTGGAATGTGCACGTGATTGTTGATAGTGAAGTATTTTGTGTATTGAAGATGGAGAAGAAGCAGCTGGAAGAGGAGAAGAGGGTGAAGGATGAGGAGTTGGACAGGTTGTTGAAGGAGAGTGATGAGAAACAGATGGCAGTTCAGGTGCTGAAAAATGAGCTGGACTATATTAAGCACCTAGATGAGGAACAGTTACTCAGACTTGAGAAGGAGAAGAGAGAGATTGAGGTGGAATCCAAAGAGAGGATTCGCACACTGGAACTACAGCTGCAAGATGCACAGAAAAAGATGTGTGAAATAGAAGTGAACTTGGCCAGGGAGATCAGTGGTCTACGAGTGAAGGATGTCAAGTGTCAGAAGGTTTTGTGTCATCAGGCTCAAGAGTACAAGGTACTCATCTGCTTTGTGAGCTTGTTAAACTTTGGGTAGTTGTTGGTTTCCATTGCATTGGCAGGCAATCTGTCATGTTTTATGTATATTATGGTTCGGGATAGGTTGCAGGTACCAGGGACATGAAGGAGTTTCCTCTTAGACAGCAACAACGTTAGCTAAATTTGCCTTGTTATGGCTGCAGAGTTTCTCCTTATGTTTAGGAGTACATGATATACTGTTTGTGCACAATTATATGTTTTTGTGGGTATACCCACAACAGTACACACTGACATACCAATTGGATCAGTTTGAAGAAGACACATGTATTGTGTGTATGCTAGCTCCTGCTCTATGCAAACATGCAATGGGTCACAAGACCTAAACTGTATCTTCTTTGCGGCAGAATCTTAGGTGTGTACAATATAATGCCAAGGAGGAGGTATTGCAGATGCAAGTGGAATGGAAAAATCAATTGTCTACACTTGGTAAGTGTTTTGCTAGTGAGTTGTCAATTTGGGAATCATGTTTGTATCCTCTGATGACACTCATGATATATTGTGTAATTGTGATATGATTTTTTCATGATGTTTGCATGGGCTTTGTGACATGCAAAAATTATCGATAACATCACCAAGTTTTGATATTTTTGTAGAGAATGAGCTCCAAGGGATGGCAAGGGCAGCATCAGCATATCATAAGGTGCTTGCAGAGAATCGTGCACTTTATAATGAAGTACAAGACTTGAAAGGTGTGTCCCCACATTTTGTTGTTGAATGATCCCCAAATAGGAATGGCAGGTGAGTTTTGAAATGTCTCATGTAAAGCTGATAAGCTTCTGTTTTGTTTGTTTTTTTTCTGGTTTTTTTTTTTTTTTTTTGTTTATTTTTTTTTTCGTATTTTTTCTTTTTTTCTTTTTCCCAGATTTTTAAAAGCTGGAAAATTTCTGCTACACCTTGTGAAGCTGTGGTACCAAAGACCTTGTTAAATGTGAATGTCCTGCGAGTTTCCTTTCCTCCTCCAGGTTTGCTGGGATTCACCAAAACC
>Ga0116231_10002093_pt1 | contig 41747 bp, 35 predicted proteins | sample S1TSphgellanicum_2_FD_89695 | JGI IMG/M metagenome (GOLD analysis project Ga0116231, IMG submission 89695) | Host-associated microbial communities from peat moss isolated from Minnesota, USA - S1T2_Fd - Sphagnum magellanicum MG | ecosystem: Host-associated > Plants > Peat moss > Unclassified... | reverse complement strand
TCTGTTAACCACAACTCAGATGCAAACAAATCCCCACAGAAACACATTCCGCTAACAGATCCTCTCCCTCTCTTCTACCTGCCACACATCTAAGGCTCGGACCCCTTAGAGCTCTCATCATTCCTCAGCGCCACCGTCCATGCTAATTGCATCAAGAGATTACACAACCGTTCATCATGATACTGGCGCAGCGGAAGAAAATCAGCAACAAGCTAAGCAGCTGCATGAAGAACAACCCGAGAGAAAAACCCACCCTCGCCACTCAGAATACCGCCCCTTCATCTGCTAGTCCTCCAAAATCCAAATCGCCCTCCTACCTCCAGAATTCCAACTGTTACCTACTTGGCTTCCCGCACCATTACAAGTTCAAGTCCCCAAATCCATAAAATGGCCGCCTTCATTAAGTCCGTTTTTCCGGTGAGTTTAATTTCTCAAACCCTTAAACCAAAAAGATCAGATTTCCAAACTCAGTAGCCATAATCAGGTTTCCGTTCGGCCACCCCATGACCGGTCACAAAGGAACTTCCATGGGTCGAAAGTTTCTTTGGCAGGCTATCCAGAGTTTTTGGGTTTTCTTTGGGCAGGTAAGGGACCAAAATTAACAAAGCAAAAAAAGTTGGAGTGCTTTACGACTTGTGTTGAAACTTGAGATTAGTAGTTGTAGAGTTGCGGGTGGGGGGGGGGCCTGTGGTTCTTTTGGCCTTTCTTTGGCCTTCCCTTTTGTCTTCTGTGTGATGGTTAGAGAGTGTTATGATTGATATCTTGAAGGATTTTGGTTTCTTGGAGAGGATTTTTTTGGGAGATTGTGTTTTAGCATGTTGAAATATTTGAATTTCCATAATTCTCCTTTTTCTTTAAGATAAATGGCAAGGCGCTAGTGTGTCTACACACCCCCTTGTTGAACAACTGTTCACTCTGGCGCTCATTCAAATTCAATTCTTTCATCCATTTGGACGCGTGGGTTTTGTCTGTGCGAGCGTTGGTCGGTGTGTATGTGTGTGTGTGTGTGTGTGTGCTCGTGTGTTTTTGCTTGTTTATTTGTTTGGTTTTGTTGTGTTGGCGAGGGGACGTGAGGGAGGCAGCGATGGCGGGGTGGGCGACGGGAATGCGAGGAGCGTGGGCGTGGTACCAATCCCGTTTGCTTCAGCAGCCTGTGCGCACGCAAATGGTCACATCTGGGATCTTGTGGGCCGCCGGAGACGCCATGGCACAGTCCGTCAGTCGGGTCATGGAGAAGCGTTCCGCCGCCAGAGACAACTCTACTACAACCACTGTACGTGCGCGCAGTCTCTCTGTTTCTGTGTTTGTCTCTCTCCCTCTGTGTGATCTCCCATCTGCTGTCGAAATCTGAACCACTACTACCAATCGCTCAACTTCTTGTTCTGAGCTCAATTCGGGGTTTTTAACCTTAACCAGAAAATTAGGGTTTAAAGCTTATGTCATTAGTGTTGTGTCTCCATTGTACCTTGATTTGTCTGCAGGCTGAAATTCTTGCTTACCCTTAGTTTAGCATCATACTTGGGGAGTGTGGGAAATATGACCGTGGGGAGAAATGCACCTTCCTTGATTGCAAGGGATTAGCAAGAAAAAAAATTTGATTGTTGGGAGAATGGGTAGTGCCCTGCCTTTCGTATGCACATTGACGGTAGTAGCTATGATGCATTTGGTTTTCCAATGCTTTCCCAAGTTTAACATAGTAAACTTGAATTCATACCATGCTTGAAACACAGATAGTAAGTAAGACCGTATGGGTTTTAGCAGCAAAACAAGGCTTGCAAATTGTGTACTTGGGTCACAAGTAGTGCTGTGGATTTTGTATCAAACTGTTCTGAAAGAATGCTCCAAATTGGGAGATGATTTGATTGGCAGGTTGTTGACAAGAAACCTGAGAAGACTGACTGGAGAAGAGTTGCAACTGCAAGTTCCTTTGGTATTGGATTTGTGGGGCCCATTGGGCATTTTTGGTATGCATCTTGCCATTTTGCAGAGAGTTTAAGACTGTAACATTCCATTTTAACACACTATCATGCCTTCAGATGGACCAAAGTGGTCAAAACCCCAGATTGTGCCGAACTTTGCTGTTTAGTGTTTCTTGAGGTTTTGAGTGTGAAATGCAGAGGTGACCATTCCAGCTTTTGCACTAAATTAGCATTTGGCAACCATATATACTTGCAAGGTACGAGGCACTTGAAAGTGCATGCATCAACAGATTAAAACTGAAGCCAAACTCACTCCGCTTTATCACCACAAAAGTGACAGCAGACACCTTAATTTTTGGGCCGGTCCATCTGCTGGCTTTCTTCACCTACATGGGACTAGCATCAGGGAAGCCTTGGGATGAAGTGAAGAGTGATGTCAAGCGTGATTTCCTACCAAGCTATATGACAGAGGGGATTGGCTGGATGATTGTACAGGTCAGGGATCCCCATGGTTCAAAATTGTTCAATTCTAGTGTTTATAGCTATTGTTTATTTTACTTTGTCATGATTTACTGAAGGCTGCTGCAAAGTATAGTATCAGTGTTCAGAAGTTTTTAGTTGAACTCATATGCATTTTCTGGTTTTCAAACTGGAAAGTTTAGATTTGCAAGAGCCTAAAGTTATGCATGGCATGATTGTTGTTACCTTAATGAGTGCATTCCTGTGTTCAATTGGTTAGCACTGCTGAAGATAGCTTCAAAGCACCTGAAAATGCTAGGAATTTCCTGGGTGGTTCCAAATGGAATGTGACATCTTGATGTGCTTTTTTGCTGATGCAGGTGGTAAATTTTCGGTTTGTGCCAGTAAGGCACCAACTTCTTTATGTCAACTGCTTTTGCTTGCTTGACAGTGCATTCCTTTCCTGGGTAAAGCACCAGGATGATGCCCCTTGGAAAAAGTACTTGACATCCCTAGTTTCCTCTAGTTCCCATGATACCAAAAATTGACAGCAGTTTGAATTACTGTCTTTTCCTCAATAGAGAGATTTCACTCTTCCTTCTTGGCTAGGTTTCCATTTTAAAGCTTGCTGCCTTCTCCCCATTAAGATTTGGGCTATCAGTTACTTCTGCTTCAAAGTAGCAAGCAGAGAGTTAACCTTTCATTGACCAAATTCTTGAATATGTTTTACAGTTGATGTACTCATTGAGCAAATTGCCATGTAACGGGTTTTTTTCAAAATCTCTGACAAGAGGGTTGCCTAACCTGCATTATGTATCAGAGTAGCCAATAATTTTTGTGTACCATTTTTAGATTTCAACACTGATACAATGATGATGGGGGCTTAAGCGCTGCACAATTCACATATCAAGGATTGAGCTACGTAAGATTTCCGAAATCTTTGGCTGGAATTACAACCTAAGCTCTTGCACTGGAAAACCTTGTTTGGGATGGAGGAAAAGTTGGACATAACCCAACCTTAGAATTCTCAGCTAATATGAAGATGCAAGTGTATTTGTGATATGTTCATGTTGCAGGAGGCCCCAGCTGCTACAGTCTGGGTATGCCCCTCTATGCCTTAGGCTTAGATGCCTGCTTGCACAGGGACAAGCTAAAATAAAAGGAAGCTTATGCTCACAAGCTTTTTGCAGATTGAATGAGGATTTAGGGTTGGACTTCTTTGATTTGCTTGATGAAGTCAGAGGGGTGGTGGCAACTCCTTCCTGCTACTCATGATGAAGGTGACAATCTGACACTTTGTGTGATGACACTCATTCTTGGTTTAGTTTTGGTTTTTTGCTTGAATTGACACAGCAGTTACCTTCAAAGTCTTGCTGTGTAGTTTTGAAATTTTGGATACCTGGATTGCTGAAGGATGTGGGCATATCCTGGTCTATCGTTCAGTCTATAAGGCAAGAGAAATCTGATTGTTAAAATCTTTATTTGCATGAACAATGATTGCATCTCCATCCAGGATGCCAACTGCAGTGCAAAGGGCACTATACTATCCAGAGCCATGTATCAATACCGGGCTCCAACTATTGATCTTATTGAGTCTAACTTTATGCTTCACTCCTACATTCAGCTGCCTACCAAGTTTCATGTGAGCTGCAAAACTTCCATGCATGTAGTGAAATTCTTTCATATTCTGTTTCTTCGTTTTATGTGGTATCTTTCCCTTTGCATTTGTTGCTCCTCTGAAAGCTAATTGTTTTGGTTGTTTCTGCAGCTGGTTGCCCACAATCAGACCTCTTAATCAGGAAATCCAAATGGGTGATGGGTGATGTGTAGTTTCAGAACCATGAAAATGATAGATTAGATCGAATGCAGTGTGGTGAAGCTGCCACTATATTGCTATGAAATCAACTCTATGGAGAAAATTCAACCCAGCATGTAGGCAAAATGCAGTTTTGTGAAAAGCCACTCTAGAGCTTGGAATCTGTAAGCCCACAGAAAGGTAATCCTCATTAGTCCAGGACGAAGCCCAAATTGCTTGTTTATTTGTTTACAAGCACCAATCATAGTACAAACCAAAATATAAGACCCTTCAGATCCTGTGCATTATTTGTGGACATCATTTGGGGTATCTATCATCATATTGGGGAGCAATGTTTAACATGAATCATGACACAGAGAACACAAATTGGCTTCAACTTGGAGAAATTAGGTCTATATTTGCTCCATAGACTTTCAGTCCAAATCTTCCAGCATGGGCTTGGATCATTTTTTGGCTGTTATAATTCCATCATAATAACTCTCTGATGTACTGATACATTCTTGTCTTGGTTATGCACTTGTGAGGGAAGTGAGAAGAGACACCATCTGCATGTCAGCATTGCCTATGCAATGCAGTTGACTCAGATGTAATATGCATTGGATGCCTCTAGCAGCAATGAGGGTATAAACTATGAAAGTTACCCTCAAGACAAATGAGATTGTGGATTGTTACAATTCACAGCTCATCAAAGAAAATTGATTGTTGCAACATCTCTGAATCCACAAGAAGCAAAACACCCTGAGTAGCTCCTACATCATGCACTGAGAATTGAGAGATCAATCATCTAATTCGCTACTTTACTTGCTGCTCCATTTGTGGACTGATCCATTATTTGAAGATGAAATCAGAAATTCAGAGGTGTACTGATGCAATCCAGCCTCACTTAAAATGAGCATTGCTGGGACCCCTGTGTTGATCCCTCTGACGTCTCCTCTCTTGCCCAAGAAGGTATGTCATGCTGCTCTCCACACCTGTCAACAGCTTTTTAATCTCCAAGTGTGAGGTAGGTTTTCCAGCTTGATTCTCAGCATTGAGAAGTGCAACCTCTGCCCATGTGCTACCTGGAGGTTTAGTCAATTTTGTCCTGCTTTGCAGACGCTTCTCTTTCATGAGCTCAGGTTGAGAGCACTCTGGATCGCAGGTCACAAAGCAGCGGTGTGGCTTTTGCTCAAAGCCATTCTTTACAAACTGTGAGCCAGATGCAGCATCTGGTCTTCTTTGTCTGCAGCAAAGAACATATCAAGATAGGAAGCATGAAGCAAATAGACTCTTCATGGGCCACAGCAACAGTACATGTGGTCAGGTTGGTCAGAGGAGGATGGATTGAGAGAACTCACAGATCCCAAGGGGGTGCTGTTGATGGTCTGGCAACGGCCACCTGTTTATGGAGGGCTGTGTTTTTACAATTGTGCCTCTGTTGATCACAGGGGCTTATCTGATCCTTGGAGCTTGGACACCGCTCCCGCAGCATTGCACAGCATGTTTGGTTACTAGCATGCGAAGCCATGTTGTGAGAAAATTGTGCACTGCCAATCAACCTTCGAACTTCTCTCTGTATCAATTCATATTCAAGCTTTAATGGCATGCCTCCTGTACTGAAAACATGGTTCCCACACTCAAGCTCTCTCTGCACTTTCCGCACCAGCTTAATGATACCTGCTGTCCCAATTTCTGGATCTACTCGCAAATACAGTTCTGCCCCAGAACACACAAACTGCTTCCTTAAATGTGACTGAAGAGCATCAAGATATTGATATTACAATGAGAAGTCTGGAGGAGCTTGCATTCTCTGTTTTGAGCTTGTTAAATCATTTGCCACTGGATCCAAGGTGGGTTCAGTTTAAATATACCAGACAAGCACCCAAGGATCCAGCCAAGGGCTGCTTTGCGTCTAAGTTCTTGGTTTTCGTTCTCTATGCGTTTTCTGGTCCTTTCATCTCGCTTCTTGCAACTTTGAAACACCTCTTCCTTTTTCTGTAGCTCCAATTCTAGGTCCTGCACAAGTTCTTGTAGCTCCTGTAACCCCAGGAAGATCACTTTATCATCCAGAGGCTAATCTGACAAGTAGACAGAAGATGGAAGTGATGGGTATCAATGTTTAAGGCTATGCCAGACTAACCATAACTTTTCTGTGCTCCTTCTTGTAACATCTCGCTCGCTCTTTGCCTTCATGCTGCAAAACCTGAAGTGCTTTATGAACCTCTTGATTCCTTTTTTCAGTTTCTTTTTCCTTCACAATATGCTCTGCTAGTGTGGCCCTGCAAGCATCGCACACTTCAATTTTCATCATTGCACAGCTGCAAGTGAGAAGCTTAAACATGAGTACACCTCTTAAACTTGCAACCATGTCAATCAATCTGCTTGGCTTGTTATATGACAGCCAGAACACACTCAATTCCTGTTCAAGCTCTAAAAGCACAGATGGACAACTCAAGTGATTCTGTTTAGATTAGTACATGCAGCCATGTTGCAACTCATTCTGGAGATCTCGATTCACTTGTACAAGGGAAGCTTCGCGCTCCTCACACTCAAGGCGTTGATGATCAAAAGCAGACTCCATGGAGTTGAGGTACTCCAAGAGTTCAGCACTCTTTTTCTCATATTCGTCAATAATGTCTTGCCTCAAATTTGCAACTTCAAGGCGCTCCCGATCCAAAGCTGCTGACTTGTCATGCACATCCTGCTGCAGTTTGATAGCAGCTGAAATGAACCGCTTGCAGAAAGCACCAAATTTCAATATTTGTGCCTAGAATCCAGGTTTGAAGCAACATAATAATCTTCATTCTACTTAGTTGGAAAGACAATGACATAGTCCTGAAATATCCAGATCATGGGGATGTCTACAAGGTCTACTTCCTTCACTCAGCACATTGTAGCTGCTCTGATCGCTGCAACTTGGTGGCCCAATTTTGGGAATTCCTGTGTTTACACTATTTTAGATAATGTGCACATGTGGTGAACTCTCGTAGTTGGATCACTAAAGATTCTGGGTAACAGTCAGTGTACAAGAAGCAAGGGAGTTTCCAACAGCAGCTAGAAGAAACCAGGTCCATAAATAGTGGCATAAACATGGCCTGCCTGATGGGGTAGGAAATTGGATCCGTCAAAGACACACCCATTCTGAAGATGATACAGTGCTGCCATATCGGCCTCTGCTTCTATTATCCTGTATCTGCATCATGCTCAATGAATTGCATGGATTGCCTCTCATCACCCTGCATCAAAGCACAAGCTTTTGAAGGAACCCCAATTTGAGATCATATCTTTCAACAATCATAAATATTGGGTGAGTATGAATAGATGACCTAATTGGTACTTTGGAACATTTGTATCTTGAAGGGCACCCAAGTCTGGACTTTCCACCCCAAGGTTTGTTGAGCCAGTACCAGAAACTTCAGCTGTTCTGAATGCTGTAGAACACCATTGACTAGGAATAGCAGATCATACTGGCCCATATGTCAGCAAACTCTGCAATTGACTCTGCCTTATTCAGTTAACAGAACATAGGACCCATGAAAAGCTATTTGCAGCTGACTTCTCTTGGGATGCTTAGCAGAACACTTCAAACGATGACATTCAAGCCCTAGCACACCAAGGACATTGGGGTATGCTAATGACACACCACATTGGATCAGGATTCCAGCAACAACTTCCTGGCACAAAAAACTACCAGAATCTATTTGAGAAAGGGTCCCATTCTTTTGTAGCATTCATGGCTTTCTGGTCTTAAGAACTGGGATGCAAACATTGACACTTGAATATAGATGCACAAGCATATGGAGCTTCCTCTTGAGTGAGAGATGGTGAGTGCAGCAATTACCTCAAATGGAAGGTGCAGGCTTTGTGATGAACATTGGCATGCAAAGATTCTTGAAAGAAATCATCCCTGCACAGAATGAGAAAGCATTTGTCGTAATAACATACAGCCCTTTGAGTTGCCAACAATGCAGGAACATACACAAGCAGTTTAAACCTTCCAATCCTCTATTAAATAAAGAGGTCTGAAAGTTCTAGTAGGTATTCTTTGCTCCAATGAAATTTTTGAATAAATAAAAATGCAAGATCCTTGAAGGGGCAGGATCATATTTCTCAACTGAACCCAAACAGGAATGGACTTGTGAAAGTAAGACTCGTGGAGCAAGACAAAGCTGGACATTCAGACCAAGATTTGATTCTCTTATCTGGTGGAAAATATCTGTTTTGCTTTTTCACTCTGTAACATTTGCTCTCTGCATTGCGTTCACTCCCACACATTCTGCTTACATCTACATGTTTCAAAACCCTAGTTTTAAGTTTGAGGTTTGTACTGGAATTTGTAAGTAGTCGTTATCAGCCTGAGCAATAAGTCTGTTTAATCCAACCCATTTCCAGATGGTGACAATCCATCCTGGCTGTTCAATAACACAAGAAAAAGAAGTCATGCAATCTTCCCCTGCAATACACAAATTCTAAACTGAAAACAATAGTCTTGTATATGTCTGTCTAGGGATTGCCTAACAAAAAACCACAAAAGAGCAAAGGCGATTGATCTTTGCATCCAGATCCACAACCCTACACACTCTACAAACTCACCTGCATACGATTGTCTGAGGAACATTGACAAACAAGAAAATGCTCCATGCATCTCTGAGATGCACAGTCTACATGCCCAAAAAATAGGATTGTGGATCACTCATCCTGCAACAACAAATAGAGCATACAAAGATTCAAGACACTGGTATCAAATAACAGGGTATGAAGATAAAAGCAGAAAATAATAGAAAGGGAGGACAGTGCACTTTGTGTTCATCCCATTGTGGGCCTGTGAGGAAGGAAAAATCAACACAAAATAAAGTACAGAAGATGGAGATTTTCACTTACAAAATTGATCCTTGAAGAATGGGAGAGACAAACTCAGGGCAGAGTATTTTCAGTTGAAAACTGAACACTTTTCAACTGAATGTCCAATGGATCCTTGGCCCACTTCACACTGTGGACAGGTGAGGTGACAAAAAAAACACACTATGAGCAGTCCCATACTACTAGGTGACTTAGTGCTGAAGATCTTCAGATTTGTCACAAATTGTCCTTAGTCTAAACTCTGACCCAAATGTTGAAGTTGTGCAGTAAGTGACAAAAGACAACCTGGCAAAGCACAAGGGTTTGACATGGCCCAACATGACCCAAGGAATTCTAAGAAACAGTCTTCAGATGCCTGGCTTAAAATAAAAACAAGTGCAATGTGTGATGAAAAAAAGATGTACTAATGATCAATGACTGCACAATTGACAGTTATAAATCAACTCCCAAGCATTCATGATGCTCCAGCTCTGGAGATCACAAGGTTTTCTTTTTCTTTGAATCAATTGGGCCCTAAAGTGAAGAATGCAGCCTTCATTCACTACAAAGGACTGCTTATCTGGGGTCCACAAATGAGTACCAACAAAAGTACTAAGATTGGCAATTCTGCTAGATTTTGTTATGTCTTTCTCTTGCTCATCTCTCACTGACAGAGAATTGGAGCTGTGTAGACCTTGAGCCCACAAAGCCAGAGTAATCAAACACCACAAAGAATCTGATCCTACTTCAATTCATTCTCTTGAGCTCTTTCTTGACTACAAAAATAAAATTTTGCTCTAACAGCTAGACTGGAAGTACTCACATCAATGGACTCTCTCTCTCTCTCTCTCAGAATCTCTCAGAATCTCTAAGACCAAATTCAATTACCCAAGGCAAACCCCTGAGTCTTATGAGTCCAGTCTCTCCTTCTGTGACTCTTAATAGATGTTCAAGCAATTGCAGTGGCCTTTGAGGGCTTGATAAACTTGCGTTCATAGAGCCCAGTAACCTGATCAGCCACAGTCCACATGATAGCTTGGCCTGGAGGAATTCGCATCAAGCGGGGCACCAACCCCTTCCACAATGCAAACAACCCTTCCTCAGTATAAATCCGACCCAAAGCATGCACCATCCCCTTGTAGCGGATCTCACTTGCACTTTGAGCCATCAACCTTGTCTTCACAACATCAAATGGGCCAGTGCAAACAGGACCAGCAAACCCTGCCAGAAACCCTGAGATCATTGATTGGTACGGCTGAAGAGTGACACCATCACCCTCATGTTTGTGCCAAAGAAGATTGTCGCACATGTTCTTGGCTGTGAACATGACAGCCTGATTGGTTCCATTTCGCATTACAGTGGGAGCAGCTCCTGCCCACAATCCAAGAACTCCTTCTTCCCGAATGATTGTAGTGGCACAATGTACAGGTCCTTTGTATTTCAAAAGCTCTCGACCTAATCCTTTCTGTTGTTGTAGTCGAATCTTCACAACCTGTTCTCAAAACCCTAGTAAGCAAAGCTGTTCCAACATAAGTATAAACACATCCTAGCCCGCAGTTCTCATGCACGATTGCCATTTCACAAGCTACATAGAGATAGCCATTGATGTAGTATGGATGTACGTGCGACTGACTGGGGGTTTCAACCCTAAACTCTTCAACAAGGTTCAAAGGAGAACAGGAATGCCTACCTCAAAAGGAGTAACGATCACAAGCGCTTCCAGAACACCAGCGCCAAACCCCGCGACCATGCGGCCGGCGGCGCTGATCTTGCCAGTCTCAGGGTCCGTCAAGGCGGTTTGAAGGACGGCGTTGGAGCCCATGCGAAGGGTATACTTGAGAGTCAAGTGCGTTGCAAACGGGGTTAAGCCCTTCCATAATGCGCGCACTCCTTCTTTCTGCACAATTGTTGTGCCACAATTCCAGATTCCCTTGTAATGCTTCTGATGGTCTAGTTGCAACCGCGTTTTGATCACGTCTATGGGTTGCAGACATCCAGCTTCCACCATTCCCCCTAACGACCCAGAAATTGCTTTCATGTAAGGCGGAATTGCCGCATCATTTGGCCCTTGTTTTGAAGCCACAGCTGGAGAAGATGAAGATGCTGATAAAGAAGAAGAAGAAGATGATGATGATGATGATGATGATGATGATGGAGATACTACCACTGTTTCTCCTACTGATGATGATACAGACCTTGGCGGCCGACGCTCCGACGCCATGCGAGTCAAGAGAGCACGGAATTTTCAAGCTTCTGAAACCTCGACTCTTGTTGTTGCTCGCACACACGCAGGTTCACCCGCCGACGACAATGCCAAATTCGGAGCTTGCAAGCAATTAAGCTTGGAAGAAAAAAAAACCCAATTCAAGGATCACTTGCGTCAATTCAAGGGTGAGCCCAAGAAATCTTGCGGGGGGCGGTGCCAGGCTGAAGCAGCACCAACACTGGTACCTGCACATTCTTGAGTGAGGCAGGAAGGTCGGCTACTGCAGTGAACCTGCAGCACCCACCAGCGCACCACGAAGGATGAATGATAAGTGGTCAGGAAACAGATTTCTGTTGGACTCCAGTTCCCTAGCTAGCTAACCACGGTGGTTACCTCAGTTAGTAGGCTGTTAGTAGGAAAGTAGTAAAAACAGCCCTTACCTATGTATAAACTATCTAGTTACTTAGTAGTTACCTATTTTCCTACCTATCTACCTATATACAAGACCTATTTCCTACATAATTGGTTACTATTGTGAAACCAATATCAACTCAGTTGTGGATGAATATCAACTCAGTCTTGTATATAGGTAGATAGGCCTAGGGTTTAGGCCTATTATTAGTGACCATTTTCAACCCACAAAATGTTAAATTTGGACTGGGCGATCTTGATTTAGTCTTAGGATTAGGATGCCCATTGACCATGGTTAAAAGCAACCTAAAAAAAAAAACTTCAGGAATTTTACCATGGTACTACCAGGTGGGTGCTGGTTCACCCAAGTCTTGGGAAGAGATAATGGAAAATTAAATTAAATTAAATTACTTTTCTAGGGATATAAGGGTAAACATGTCAAAATGCATTAAGATGTGTGAAATTAATCATCTAGAGCTGATGTTAATTTAGTAGGACCAAGGCTGGGGGGCATTCCTCAAATAAAGGCTGCTATAATCAGAGCAGCTTTCCATTATATTTTTCTAGTTGTGCTCACAATCATCTCATCGCTTTATTTTCTAGTTGTGCTCACAATCATCTCATGGCTTTATTGTGACTCATCAAAAAATGACATCTGTTCTTTTTCATGAGAACACGTACGTGTTCGCAGAAATGCTCACATGATGAACTATAACTTTTATATTTTCAATTGAAAACAAACAGTAGCCTAATGAATGTCCTTGCACCAAGAAACAAGGCCCTATGTCAGTAGTGCCTTTTCCGTTAGGCTGCCGTGATCAGAACACACACTCGATGCCCGTTGTGATCACAGTAGCCTAATGGCTTCTGTGTTGTGATCACAACAACCTAATGGAAAGAGACACCTAAGTGGGGAGGCACCTTATGTTTACTCTTTAGAAGCGAGGGCACCTTCTACTGGAATGTGCCTAAAGGAAGTAAAAATTTCTCGTTTTCAAAGTCAGTTCAAAACCTTGTCCATTTCAAAAGACTTCATAAGTGGATAGATTGATGTTTTTGATCTTTGAGCAACATATGAATGCATTTTGTTAATTAAGCATTGAATTGCTGCTAGTAGAGTACATCGTTTGTTGGAAAATCATATTAAATTGAAAAAAGTTGATGATAGAGTGATAAAACCCAAAACATTTCATAATTTGAAGGAATGAAATCTGTTAACTTAGAATTGTGGTAATGAACTTTAAAGAGTCGTGCAAACCCCCCCGCCCCCCAAAGGCATCTAGCTTAACAAGGAATGTTTGAAATCCCAACACAAAGACCTTCATTTTTGCAATTGCACTTACTCCTCAAACCTCTCTCTATATGTAACTTGGACACTTTACTTGCAATGCTTATTAGTGAGTGCAATATGAATGTTCAAACTTATCATTGGTAGCATAGCAATCTAGTGCAAATTATGTTTCTTTTGTAAAGATTTACCTTGTTGAGATGCAAAAATTTAAAAAATTACATTCATTTGTTTGAGTTAGCATTATGTTAATTAATATAAGTTATACCCTAACTTTATCTTATGAATGGCAAATTGGACTTGCAAACAATAATTGCTTGACATGGAAATGAAGATAGTGAAAAGCTAAACATTTGCCTTGCTTGAAATATTTAGGCATAAATGATCTCACTCATTTTGTTTGCATCAATTTGTCCCATTCAATTAAGGAGTCTCAAGTTGATGTTTGAAATCAAGGTTTGTAATGTTCACTAAATTGCAAGAATATATCACAACATTAAGAGCATTTTCACCATAATATCATGGGCCCCAAGCACTTTTCAATAACAACTTGGTGATTTTGGGAAAGAAATGTCAATGTAACAATTCATTGTAACATTTGCATCACCAAAAATAAACAACTCTACTAGTTGGAGCTCTTTGGACGTGGAAGCATGTGCAAAATAAGGTTGGGTGTTGATGTTAATCTTCATGCGCATTACAATTTAACAATTGTGTGAATAGATGGTCTACAAGAAAATAGTTTCTGTAAATACCTATTACAAGCTTTAAATTGTTATATGATCCAATTTTTGGGGGACAAAAGAATCAAATGAACCCAAGTTTGGGTACCTTATTTGAATGAAAGCACGGTAAAATATACACAAAAAATAGTGTAAGCCACAAAATATTGAGATCTCTTAATAAAAGGACTAACAAGTAGATGATTTTATGAAAGTAATAATTTTTTTTCGATACATTATTTTTAAACTCTTGTTCACATGGACTTTAAAAGTTAAATTGTTATAATCATGTTTTTTAGAGTACTTGCAAGTACTTGAATTGGACTTAAAATTTGTCACAATTTGAAAAATAAAATTCAAGTATTTGAAAGTAGGTGAAATGTTTTTACAAGTATTTGGCTTTTTTTTTAAACACCTCAATATTGATGTGGTGAACATTTTCAAATAATGTTTTTAGTTAATGTACATAACTTATGTTGTCCACCTTGACATTATTCTAACATGGTATCAAAGCATATGAATGATCCAATATATGCATTAAGATGCATGTAATAAAACAAGATGCATTTCTTTTTGTGAATTTTGAATTTTTTTAATAAAAAATAATGTTATTTCATAAATGAAATGATTATGCCCAAATCTTGATCAAGTCGTTGGAGAAGAAAAAACAAAAAACATTGAAGGCAACACATGTAACAACATGGTAAATTAAACTAAAACAATGCATTTTAAAAACATTTTAATAACCTTACAAAGAACCCAATTTTTTTTGGTAATCCAAATTCAAAATTGAAATTTCATAATTAAATATACAATTTCAATAATCAAATGTTGAATTAGTAATTCAACAAAAAATGAAAAAAATTAATCATCTTAAAATTGATTTGAGCCACATACCAAAATTTGATAATATTTATTTTCATATATGGAATTGTTGACTCACATTGTTATTTACACTTTAAAAACCATGATCTATCATCAATGGTATGGAGATCAAACATGTAGCACCCATAACAAGGGTTGTAATTTTGCCTATCGCAAAAGTAGACATAACATTAAAAATTGGGATGAACATGATACAATTACATTCATAATTATTAACAATTAAAAAAATAATAATGTGGTCTTTCATGTCCAATATAAAATACACCACAAGAAGCTTGGCAAGAGTTAATAAAACTATATTTGAATCTCAAGATGTAGTAACAAAAATGTTTTTAAGAAATAATATTCAAACTTTGAAAGTGAAAGAAGGTGTAAATATTGCAAAACATGTTCACACATTTAATTCAAAAAGGGAACAATTATCAATAGTAGGGGCATTGATATTTGAAAAGGACATATTGTAGCTTAAAGTCAGTTTCCACGTTGACAAAATGAATAATTAATTTTTTCAAAAAATAAATTCGTTTTAAGATTTGAAATTATATATATATTCCATCATCTATTATAATATTGTAATATGAATAGTGAAATTATTCAAAATGTAGCCTATGATAATTATGATGATTTTCAACATGTCAACTTCATGTTTTCACAAAATTTCCTTTCACTATTTTGAAGATTATGTAATGAGGAAACTTACCTTAAAGTAAGGTATGCATACATATTAATGAAAAGTAAGCCTTTTAGTTATCAAGCTTTTATTACTTCCATGAGAAGACAACTTAACATAACATAACATTTAATTACAAATTAGTTGCAAATTTTTTTTTTAACGAAAGCTTTAATGCTACACCAAATAGTCTATCAACTTTATATGTTAATAAAAGACCTTATTCAAAAGGGAAATATCCAAAATTTAACCAACCTTATTTTCAACCCTTCAAGGGAAAAGACAAACCAATTTTTTCTAATTTGAACAATTATAATTTATACATTATAAAGAAAAAAAAATGTTTTTGATGCAAGAAATGGGTCATGGCATAAAGGATAGTAGGATCAAAATGGCAAAACACAAGGCAAATGCAATGCAAATGCAATGCAATGTAATCCAACATAACTATTAGAAATTAACAATTTATATGTAATTGTCATGATAGTAGAAAATTTTGGGAGTGACAATACATGACATTTAGATATTAGAGCCACTAATCATATGTCACATGATATTAAATGATTTGTGGCATATGATAAATGGGGACAATGGCAACTTGTGTATTTGGATGATAGTACAACACACCAAATAATTGGTCAAAGAAATGGGTTTATTAGAAGCACCCCTAGGTTTGTTAAGTGGTATTGAAGGTAACTTAATAATTAACCAATTCCCAATTGTGTAGTATTATCCAAGCTTAGGGTGTGTTCCTTAATTCTAATAAAGAAAGAAGCAATGGGAGTCTTATGACGAGAGTTTTATATGGGACTAGGATGAACTCACAAACAAATGTTCAAAGTGAAGTCAATTTGCACAAACTAAGAAAAAAGGTGGTGTTGGAACTTGGAATCAAAATGGTGCCCAATAACCATGGGCAACCCAATTCACAAGACACCACAACTCAAATTTGGGAGGAGTTCACCACTCTTTTTCCTATAATATATATTTTTGATTAGTAATAGGGGTCACATCAAAATGGCAAAAAGTTTTAGGAATCAAGAGAGGTTTGAAAATTCTTGATTATTTAAAATTATGAATCAAGCAACGTTTGTGGGTTCATAACTTTGGCATATAACTCGAATTGAAGAACAAAGTTGTAACCTTTGGAAAGACCTTTTCAACACCATTTTGCACTTTCCAATTAGAAGTGTTTTGACAATTGTTGGGCAACTTTCACATTTTTTGTGAAAACTACTAGTTTTAATTTTTTTCATAAAATTGTAAAAAAAAAAAAAAAAATTGTCCTAAAAAAAGTTGGTTATTTTGAAAAATAGCTAAGATATTGGGATTTTTATTTTTCAAAACTATCGATTTTCAAAGTTATCGATTCTTATAAACATAAAAACAACCATTATTTTGAATGATTCTCATAGTCTAGTTATTAGCAACTTTCTTCCAAGTACTTAGGAATTAGGAGATAAAATTAAGAAAAGTCAAAATGATTCATCAAGGCAAACAACAAATGATGAGTTGTTCATTGAGTTCCAAGATCATGGTTGTTGTTGATGAAGGTTTGAAGATTGAAGAGGATCCATAAAAAAGGAAGAAGGAATGAATTGAATGGTTTACATTGAGATTCTCACCAAATAAAAAGGGGGTCTTTAAATATTATTGTATACATATTAATGCCAAAATCCCCAATGCATGATTACATAACTATGTAGTTGAATAGGACACATCATATTTTAAATGTTTTTTGTGATTATAATCATGAGGACAATGTTTTTCATGATCATGGCTTTTGGGATTACAATCATGAAACACATTTAAAAAACAAATTCTCTTAAGGTATGCTAAGCTAAAACATAGTCTTAACGTACCTAGGAATGTAGGTTAACTTAACTAATAATTTAGGTTAGGCTAAGCTAATTTAAGTTAACAACCTAACCTAGCTTAGTTAGCTTTATAGGACTAGGTTGCAATTGTGAAAACTTGAACCTTTCACTTTCACATTGAAGGACAATGTGCTTAACCATTGCACCATATTTTTTTACATGATAAAAATTGTTTCCATATTATGATAAACAATTATTTTATGACTTAAGTAACCAAGCCTAAGTACTTAGTTAAGGTACTTACCTAATAACATATAACCTACTTAGTAAGTAATAAGTACCAAAGTGGGTAAATGATTAATACATATTTAGGGTAGGTACCTACTACCTAGTCAGTAGGGTAAGTAAATATGTACCAAAGTACATACTTACCTACGTAGCTACTAGTAATTAGGTATGTACCTATGACCTATTAGTTTTACATAATAGTTATGTAGGCAGTAGGCAATAGGTACCTACCTAATAACTACCTACATAGTAGGTAATAGGTATTACCTAGTAGACACATTTTTGTGTTGTGATAATGACATTAAAATGTGAGTGCAAACTATTAATATTAGTTGTAATTGCATATATCCATCATCCTTAATCCATATGTATAGATATAGACATATATTATTTCAAATTTAAACCTTAAAAACTACTAATGGCCCTCGAAAACCAAACCCCAAGTTCTTTGACTAAACCCATTTCATAGTCAATTTTTTTTTTAAAATTAAAAAGAGATCTTGGTTGTCAAAATTCAATTCTCACATGATGAGAACATGGAGGGTGATTGTCATTCAGGTATCAAAAACCCTAATACCCAATGGGGTTCACAATGACAATCAAGTTGAAAGTTGATTGAGTAACTTAGGGGTAATTTGTGATAATTGTTTAACATTGGTTTTGATCCATATTTCTTAGGTTTATCAGGTACTAAACTACCAATTTGACTTCCAACCTTTTATTATTTAAACTTGAATTTCATATTCTTGGTGTCACCAATAAATGAAAGGATAATAATTTTATTGCCATACCAACCATATCAAACATACATACAATTGATTTTTAGCATTTACATTTAGGCCACACTCACCAAAAGATATGAAAAGATATCAAAATTATAAATGTGGGATAAGTTCATTTGATGGATCAATTTTGACCTTATGTCCATTTTGCATTAGAGGGAAATAATGTTAAGTCAAATTTCTTCAAATAAGCAACAACAAGGGCATAAGAAATTTTTGAAATAATAGAAAAATTTGTAGCTAACCTTGTTCGTGGGCCCCCTTTTCACCCTATACCCTTTATTTCAACCTCAAACATTGTTACTCACATAATGAATTTTTTTTTATTGAATTAAGGTTGGAATTCAATATCAAAGTATTTAATACATGAAATTTAAAGTAATCATGCAAATATTAAGCACAATAGTAAGCACAACAATAATTACATTTAGGGAAGAAAATTTAATGAAAAAATTTAAAACAAAGTGAAATTTAGTTTACATTGAATTTTGTGGTAATTTGAGTTTCACTCCCTTTCAAATGCAATTTACTTTATTATTTAAAAAATATCAACCCCCTTAATGACCAAATTCATGCTACTAATGTTATGTTTTGTTCCCTTTACAAATATTTTTAACACATAATGACATTTGTGGACCTCTTCAAACACTCACATTTATTGATTGCAACTAGTTCTTCATGTTCATAAAAAAAAATCAAAATATGCAAAAATGCATTTGTTACATCATAAATCACAAGTGGTTAAGAAATTTACACATTTCAAAAAGGAAGTTGAAACCCAAACTATAAAGAAAACTAAAATATTAAGTTCTAATAATGGCACAAGATTTCAATCAAATGATTCCAATAATTTTTTGTCAAAAACATGGTATTAAAAAAGGAATTCACAACATCTTATACCCGTCAACAAAATGGGGTTAGTGAGAAAGAATAAAACTTTTGTTGGGGTCATCCAAAGTACGTTTTTTCATTCACAATTACTAATGACATATTGAAGGGAGGCCTTAATCATTACAAATTATTTACAAAACATAATACTTCAAAAACATTAATATTAAATCATAGAACACCTTTTGAATTTTCGACTGGTAGAAAGCTCACATTGATTCATTTAAAAAATAATTGGGGATAACTTTTACATTGGTCCTTAGAAACATTAGATATAAATTAAAATCCCACTATACATAATGTGTGTTCCTTGGTTATAATGAAAAGTCCAAAATTTATAAATTGATGAATAAATTTAGTAAACAAATAATTATTTTTAGAGATGTCATTATCAATGAATCATTAATTAATAAATCATAACATGTAAATATCCCTATTGAACACTTGAGTGCTTTTGATGTTTCACTTTTGAAAGATTGATTAAACCAATGTTTTAAACAATTAAAGGGCGGGTTGTTCCATTGATTTGTCCTCAATCAAATTCTTCAACTCCTATGCCACATCAAGTCGATTCCAACATGGTTTCACATCCCAATCTCATTGAACACTTTTCAATATTAAGTGTCCATCATGACTTAAGTGACATGCAATTCAAGTAGTGAGAAATCAAGTTCTATTATACATGATGAAACATTATCATGAAAGGAAAAATTCTCCAACTTCTAGCCACCCACATCTAGTTATTAAAAGACCTACTTGGTCGATTGAAACCATAGAAATCAAAGAATCCAATGAAAGAAGATCTTTCCAAATTTTATTTCATTAAAGTTTCACAAGTCCTATAATTGTTGAAACTATCACATTCCATGAAGGCCTTACTGGACCAAAAGTTGGACACATTGGGAATTAGTCATTTGGTCTCAATTAAATTATTTCAAGCAAAACAATACTTGGATTCGAACTTCTCTACACCAAGTTTAATGAATGTTTTTTTTCAAAATTAAATAAAAAGAAAATTGTAATACTAGTAAATAAAAAACATGCCTTGTGGCAAAAGGTTTCACACTACATTGTGGTAAGACCTTTTCATTGGTCATCGAAATCGATTCAATCCAAATTCTTTTAACTTTAGCAACCCATTTTGACTTTGAAGTTCAACAATTTGATGTTAAGACAACCTTTCTATATGGACTCTTTGTACATGAAGAAATTTTCATGGAATTACTTGAAGGATTGAAAACAACATCAAATACTAGTTTGGTTTGTAAATAATTATATTATATTTATGGCCTCAAACAATCATCACATGGTGTAGTCAAACATAAGGAACCAATGAGATCACTTGGTCTATGTGTTTTTAAAGGATTGGGCTCTATTAGATTGAAACATGGTTTCCATGATTTGATTGGGGCCTTTTGCTTGGGCTGTTCATGCCAATTTCAAAATTATAATCCACATTTATTTCCATTTTTTTTCAAAGAACATGGAAATAAATGTATTTATGAAATGATTATTCAACTTTAAACAAATCAAATGTGTACATTTCAACAAAAGTAGACATCTCAATTCTTTTCTTTAAATATGTGTTTGCAACTCTCAATGATATATTATACATTAAGTTTATTAAACATAATTATTTTTTTCAACATCATTTAAAATGTAGTAGAACAAATTCACCAAAAAAACGAGTATTCTACATAACACGTCCAATCTTTATGAAAATACACCTTGCATTCTCTTACACAACAAATAAATGTTTTGTCATTGAGGAAATTCTTCAAATTATGTAGTTTTAGTGATAAAAACACCTCTAAATATTACCAAAAAAATACTAAATAATCAAACTAAAACATATATATTCAAGCCCTTATAATTATCAACATATTTTTTGAAATGTTTTATGAAGGAGATATCCAATCATTAATGGGTAAAATAGGTGATTTTCTTTTGACATTTTGAAAAGTCTACATCTTACTTTCACTAAAATTCTTATAACTATGATAATAATGAAATTATAAATCATATTGTTCTTGTATTGAAATTTTTTTTTAATATATCTTATTTTTAAATTCTTCATTTGATGATGGATTTAAATTTTTTAAAATTTTGATATTATTATGACATACTTTTTGAGTCCACATTTTTTGTTTTACATGCATGACATTCATCATTGTTCCAAATAAAACCACACATGATTTAAAAAAAACAAATATTGTGAGAAAAACATTATTGCTATACAAGTCAAAGGTGATACTTTTATCAAAAGGAAACAATGACATCATTAAACATGCTAATGAACTTTCATGTCAACTTCATCCTCACAAACTCCAAAGTTGGACACACTTTTGAAAATGGTCACATTTTCAATCAAGCCATTATCATCATCATCCAATATTTATGAATTACATTACATTTGAATATTACCATAACTTGGAGTGGGAGATAGAAACAAGAAGTCAAAATCAAAGCTTTATAGGTGGGAATATAAGACATTATTTTATTGCAATTATGTGCGAAAGAAAAATTTAAAATGTAGGAAAATGAGAATGCATAATCCAAATGGATACTAGTGAATAGTAATGAACTTGTGGGAGTGTTAGATATGATTTTGCATCTATATTTCACTTTAATTTCATACAATATACATATTCATTTAAAAACATACGTAGACATCTTTTATATATGTCTCTCTTCTATACAAGAGAACTCATACTATAAAGACATTTCACATTCCACATAACACATGTTATATGCATTATTCTAATACTTTCCGCACCATTTTCCCATGTCACTTTTTTTTTCCAAATTGGTGATTTCATAATCATAATGTTGGGATGATGTTTTTAGCTTTAGAATTGGGTTGTCATAACAAGGAAAAAAAAATTGAACTTGTCAATACTATCAATCCAAAATTTTCAAAACAAATGAAAAGCTTTCCACTACGTAAAGAAAGGCAATGCTTGAAAAGGTAACAAGAGTTGTGTTGCTTCTCCTCCTCCTTCAATTGTACTCTATGCAACTAACATTCATAAACTGCAAGCAAAAAAAGAAAAAACTTGAGAGCTCCAAAATGAAAGATGAAAAACATGTCATGAGCAAAACAAATCAACTAACAAATTAAAAACAAAACAAAGAAACGCAACCTGCAACCCTCTTTTTGCATGTGCTTGAAAATCTTTCGTGATGATTTTGTTCTCTAGGTGGAGTTGGTGGAAGGTTCAATCTATGAGTAGGAGCCAACTGAGAATTTTCAAGGTCTATCTTGTGCTTGTCGTGGGGCACGTTGGAGTTGCAAGAAGGCTTGCTTGGCTTTACCCTAGAAAGCTCCCCTTCACCTTCCCTTTTGAAGGGTTACAATACCCATCTACAATGGAGGTGCTCTAAATCTTTCTCAAATCCCAGCTACTATACTGCTCTAGAGTGGAGATGCTCTAAACCTTTCTCACATCACTCCACTACTATACTAGTTTACAATGGAGATGCTCTAAACCGTTTGCACATTGCGACTACTATACTAGTTTATAGTGGAGATGCTCTAAACCTTTCTTTCTCACATCCCTTGAAATTTTCTTAACAAGTTGCTTAACTTGATCTATCAATGGAGATGCTCTAAACTGTTCTCACATCACGACTACTATACTAGTTTATAGTGGAGATGCTCTAAACCTTTCTTTCTTACACCCCTTTCCATTTCTACTCAATCCTAGAATTGCCACTTTCAAATCCTCATCCAACACCTATTCCATGATCATTTCATGCCTTCTTCAAAGTCTCTATCGGTATCATATTATGAAGATTTGTGTCAAGCAATTTCTATTGAAATAATTATTTTGAGAATAAAGGTGTGATAGCATTCACATTATTGGCCTCCATTTGAAGATTTATGTCAAAAGCTTCATTTGCCTCTACATGAAGATTTATGATTGTAAAAACAGATTGCTCATCTGTTCTGAGATTGCAAGAAGTTACTCAATCTCCGCTAATATTCTCTCTTGAGCACTGTCACGTTATTTGGTTATACAGGTGACAATCACAGCTAGTAGACATAGCTGATAATGCTTGTTCCTTTAAACTCCCAGGAGTTTCTTGATCTGTTTCTGCTCTTGTACAAAGAATTCCATGCAACCCAACAAGACATCTGCATTAGAAGAGCATGTTCCCAAGATCTCATCTCTTGCTAATATATCAGATGGGGGTTCACAAAGACATTGCTATAATTAGAGCTTTAGGGCAGTTTTTTTTTGTGCCTTAAGAATTTTTTGAACATAATCATGTGCAATAGAATGGGTACTCTGATCTGCCCTATCCCATTCATCACAATAGCATAGAAATTCATGATCACGTAGGTACAAAGAGATGACATTAACAGTGGTGAAAGACCATGTGGATCACCTCAAGTTTCAAAGGGGAAGTGGTTGGGGAGAAGCGCTCAATCACAGTACCATCCCGGTCAATCAGGAACTTGGCAAAGTTCCATTTGATGTTGTCACGCAGGGCACCCAATATGCCCCCTTTCGATGCCTTGAGGTACTTATACAAAGGGGCTTGGTTTGGCCCATTCACATCGATCTGTAACAGTTTTGCAACAGGCTTCTCAAGCATCACCAAGCTTGCAAAATTGCTCAGATCATATTGTCAACTTTCTATCCTCTTGAAAACCTTGTCTTGGTCTCGAGAATTAAGGGAGTTGATTCTATGGATTTTAGATTCAACAAGACATTTCAATCTGCAGCTCGGGAGAGCTCATTAGAGTTCATGGTGTTTTCTATCAGCAACCGAATGTCTGTGAGGAAGATGCATGGAGGAGCTTGATCATGACCTTGTCAAAGATGGGGAACTCAGCCTTGTATCTGCTACAAGCGAATTCTTTGATTTGTTCATTGCTTCCAGGTTCCTGGTTGCCAAATTGGTTTGATGGAAATGCCAACACCTCAAAACCTAATTCAATACACATGAGCAACACACAATCCAGCCCGTTCTTTGATTTCTATTTCACACATCTGTCATCAAAGATGGGGCGAGATAAATTTCTCTCAAATTGATCGTAGGACTCCAGATCTGTAACAATGATTACAATCATCTGCTTTTTGTGCAGCAACATGAGCCAGTCTTAGTTCACAATGTGATTGCAATTTTGAGGTTTGAAGCTGGATGTTTAGGAACTACCCTTTTGCCTGTACTTGTCATAAAGCTCTGTAAGCTCATTGTAGTTGGTCTCCGTGAGTCCACTGCCATGCTCCCCCAACACAACCCCTGAGTCTAAGTCCAAATTGTTAGCCCCTCTGATCTCCAAGTTATTTCCAAACTTGTATACACTTTTTCCAATTCAAAATAATTTCCCACATGAAAACAAGGAAGGACTCTCATTGAGTCCCATATTCTCTGCTTATGAGGGGAAAAAGGGAAAAAAAATTCCAGAAACTGATGCAATTTCATGGTCAAAAAAATCCCTAAAAAAACTGCTGGATAAATCCCATGAAGACGAAGATGTAGAAGATGGAAAGTGGACACTGGGGTACTAGAAATTTCGTCCATGCCCGAATTAGGTACCATTGAGAGGCAACATTGATGATGAGCAGGATCTTGCCCTTATAGCATTTCAAATCCACATCTCTCCCTTGGTTGTCCTGCATGGGCACCCCCCAAAACCAATTTCTGATCTTTTTTGGGTCCCTCACGAAATTAAGCACATCGAGCAGAAAACATTGCAAGAAACTGTTTGCAGCTAGAAGAAAAGAAACAAAGCACTTGCATTGATCAACAGTTTGTTTTCCATTGCTGATCTTCATTGTTTCTGCAATCTATGTATGTATGTATGTATGTATCGTGCTTCTGATACCTTGACTGTGAACTCATGAATGCTCTTCTCAGCAACATGAGGGTTCAACAGCTTCCCAGATGAGTTGCTGGCACCCATTCCAACAAAACCCACAATCAGACTTTGATCAACAAGATCAGATTTCTATGTTCCTCCCTGACCTGTAGCCAAATTTGGGTAATTCCTCTTGTGGATGATTTGCGAGTTTGGCTACATCACAGAATTGAAGAAAACAAAACCCACCCAGAGCCAATGCATTCAAATTGGGGAACGCAAATCTTCTTCACCATGAAGCAGCAAGGACAAGATTGGGTGGAGAGGAAGAGCACTGGAAGAAAATAGCAAAGGGATCTTGGCTGCTGGAATTGTGCATGTAACTGACAAGTCCACAGTTGGTAACAATTGCATTTGTAACCAACACATTTTTTGCAGTATTCACATTTTGCAACAGAGCAAAAACACTTGGAAATCCAGGATCATTGGAAATGTCCATGTCCAAAGGTCAAGCTTCACCAATTCCATTCACCCTTCACCCATTCCATTTCAGCTTTCAGTTAGAAAAGTTGGTGCTTAAGGAAACTCATGAACCATTTGGGCAGTTGAATGTGTCCCAACATGCATCATGCTTTGCAGAATCCTATGAAGGACCTATTAAAGCTAGCCATGGTACTGGGGTATTATTGAAAGGACTGAGAAAAATTCAGGGTTGAGGTAGTAGAGTTCCTTCTGTCAGCACAAGGGATGTCTATATAAACCTTTTTTTTCATACTATTGTTATACACTAGAGTTATCCGTAAAGTCACCCTGTCTTCACCCTCTCTTTGGGCCTGCTTGCACCCCCTATGGCCTCTTTTAGTGGTATGTGCAAAGTAAGGAAATTTTATTAAATCTGAATATGGAATGCTGAAACTCAGGATTCAATGCATGAAGTTAGAAAGTATGTATAGTAGTTGTACAGGTAGGAGCAGAGAAATATATGTAGCAGCAGTGGAGGCGCTCAGGAAGAAGGAAAGACAGGATGAAACTCAGCTTATCATCAAAATTGGTGGAAAAACTAATTTGGGTCCTAGTTATTTTGTTTTATAAATTTTCATTCCCAGTTACACATTTGATGCTCTGTTATGCCATAACTGGTTGTTTCTCACCCCCCCTAATCGCCTGGAGTTATGGATAACTCTAGTATATGTGCATCTAGTTTGTGTCTAGTTATAAGGCAATGCCAGCATCAGACTTGGCAAGTGCTATTTCCTTTTTAGGCTCTTGTTGCATGATTAGATGATTTCCAAACCTTTGAAAGTAGACAATCCTTCAAATTACCTGGTGTCACTTATGGAATACCAAAGGCTATGTTATATTGTCAAGTTGACTTTGCTAAGTCATCAAGTTCACATTGCCAAATTGTCAACTCAATGTTGCCAGTGCTACATTGCAAACTTTCCAAGGCCACCTCATTTTGGAGGCTGCCCAAATGCACTTCAAATTGCCCAAAAATTTATTAAAAAATTATTGGCTGCCCAATGCCTAAAGTTCGTTCCTTTGGGGGAGGGGAGCCGGTGGGAGGGGGCTTCCATTAGTGACCTATGCTCTTACCTAGTGGATCAAATGAACTATTTGCCTACTTAGGCTACCTATCTATTTACTTAGGCTACCTACCCACTTACCTCAAGCATCAACTTGCCTACCCACCAAGGCTACTTGACTATTTTCAACCTACATATTTACCTCCCTAGGCTATTCACCTACCTACTATGGTTACCAACTTACCTACCTACTTACCCATTAAGGCTACCTATTTATTTCAAATACCCATGTATCTATTTATCTTCCTACTTGTGCTACCTATCACTTACCTTGGTTATGAACATACCTGCCCTACCTACTTGCCTACTTGTCTACATGCTTTGCTTACATTCGTAAATAAAGTAGGTGGTTATGTACATTAGGTAGGTAGGTAGGTAGGTGGTAGGTAGTAAGAAACATGGGTATCTTAAGTAGCTAGGTTATAACCTTAATGGGTAGGTATGTAAATAAGTTACTAACCAAGGTAAATGGGTGGGTGGGTGGCTAGATAAGTACCTAAATAGATTGGTGGTCTTGGAGAGCACGTAGGTTAATAATTTAAGTAGGTAAGTAAGGAGCCTAAGTAGCTAGGTAACCTTGGTGGGTAAGTGTATTGGTAACTTAGGGGAATAGTAGGTAGGTAGGCTAGGTAGCTTAAATAGATATGTAGGTAGCTTAGGTGAATAGGTAGGTTAGTAGGTTGAGAACTTAAGTAGGTAGCCTATAGAGACAAGTAGTTACAACTAGGTAGGAGGGTATGTCGCTAATGGAAGCCCTCTCCCACCCCTCCTCCCCCCCCAACATGCCCAACCTCAAAGAGAAAAGAACAAAAATAAAAGTTTGGGCTAACAAGGAATAAACTTTAGGCATTAGGCATCCAATAAAAAATTATTATTTTTGAACAATTTAAAGAGAATTTGGGCAGCTTGCAAAAATCAAGTTGACTTGGGGAAAGTAATCAATGTAGCACTGGCGGTGTGAAGTTGACAATTTGGCAATGTGAACTCGACAATTTGGCAATGTGAACTTGACAACTTATCAAAGTAAACTAGGCATTTTAGCAATGTGAACTCGGCAAACAGGAAATGTCCACTCGGCAAACTAGCAAAATGAGAAAAATCAACTTGGCAAAATTGCCAAGCATTTGCTATTCCAAGAGGTGGCCTATTGCCATACATGAATCTGGAAGAAGTTTGGAATTTTCAGCTCTCCTAGTATTACTCACCCCTTAGAGTACTTGGGTCAATGCTCAATCTCTTCCAGTTGAACAATCATCCAATTGCATTCAATCTATGGGTGAGGTTTACACTTTACACATATTTGAGTTATCGGTAAAGTAGGGAAAAGTAAAGACAGCACCAGAACCCTGAGTTTGGTCATAAAGGAGATGAGATTAAAAAGCACCTGCAAAAAAGTGCATAGCATTAGGGGGTGGAAGGGGGGGGGAGGAACTCCAGAAAACCATCAATTTTGGTGGTAAACTGAGTTTCACCCTGTCTTTCTTTTGTCCTGAGTGCCTACAATTTTGCTACATACATTTTCATTGCTCCTACCTGTACGATTTGCTGACTCCCCTGAAATGATGCTTTCAGGAGCTCCCAAGTTTGAAAAGAACTCTGCCCTTTGAGCCTGTTTCAAGATCTGTGGAGAGGATGGAAGGATTCTCGGGTGATCCAAAGACAAGTCTAGAGGGAGGCATTGCATAAGGACAGATGGGGATCACTATGAATCTTACACATCATTGAATGTTCTCTAGAAATATGTATGTATAGATAGTGCTCAACATTTTCCAAGAGAATCATCATCAATTGAGGCTACAAATCCTAAAGTAACCTCCTCTCGCAATCTCTAGGTTGTCTGTAGTGGTGTATTTTGAAGAGTTTTTGTCTTTTTGTTTTTGGGTGTGGCAATTTAGTTTTCATTTTGCATTTCAATTGTGCTGGGCAATTTTAACAAATGCATTCTTGACTCATTAAGGAATCCATCCCGTGTGCACCAAGCTGCACCAACAAAACTTGACAAGAAACAAAGAGTGAACAAGTTGATCAGACCTTCCTAGTCACTTCTAGCACCATACATGCATACCAGGTTAGTGCAAACTTGTGCTCAACTCAGCATTTGGACCATTAGGAAATGAGATTTTGGATATATTGGATGTAAGCATGACAAGTTATATACAGCTTAGCTACTAGATAAATCAGCGAAAAATCAAACCACCTATCACATAAGCTAGACATGTCATTGCAATCTTATCATGCATTTTCACACAAAAATGTGAACAAACAAAGCATCCGTGGGGGTTTTTTTTTTTATAGGTGAGTTTTTGCATTTTTTAAACTTGAAAATATGAATTTGATACATACAAAGGATTTTTTAAAAAAATAATGGCATTAATTCATTAGATTTCAAGAAACAATGAAATCAAATTATTAGATTTTTCCAACATGCTCAAACATGTAACCAAAATCTAAAAGGATTTAAAACATTTTTTTAATTTTCATGTCTGGTGTATAGCCAATCTTTGTTAAATCTTCTTGTTGGTGATCACCAATTTGCCTACATTACAAAATTGAAAAAAAGAAAACAATACAAAGCATATCAAATTTACAAAAAGAAAAAAAGAAAAAAAAAAAGAGTTTGAATATCTTGCAATTAATTCAAATTTCAAATTAATTATTTTTTTCATGTTGCATCTCACTCCATGTTACACCACTCTCTTGTCCATATTCTCCTACTTTATGTCACATATTAACACCCAAAGTGTTTAAAGTTTCCAACTTCAATAAAACTTGCAAGTGATTCTTGATAGCATTTTGTTTTGATAAAATTTATTTGAAAGTTTTTTGAGTGGAATTAGAGCTTGGTCCTTTTTAAACTCTTCAGTTTCAATTTTAATACATTTTTTCAAATTTGAGAATCTCTAAACTTATACAAAAATCAAGTTTGATTCCATGTACACACTACACACTTCCCAATGCTAGATGTTGTATTAGCACAAAATTTTTTGACAAATTAAAACATGAGAAATGTAAATACGAAGTTCAATAACTAATCAATATTAAAACTTAATTAATAAAGTTCAACCCTTTAATTAACTTTTGTAAAAAAATTACCTTTATGACCTAAAGATCCTGATCCTATTTTCATGAATATTTTTTTCAAGGTTTTGATTTCAGATTTAACAAAAGATTAGTTTTAGGGTCGACTTTTCCTACCTAAAGACCCTGAACTTATTTTCATGAATATTGTTTTTTGAAGGTTTCAATTTTAGATTTAACAAAAAAAAATTAGTTCCATGGTCCAACTCTTATGTTGATTCCAACAAAATGATGTCAACTTAAGTCTTAGTAAACACTCATCTTTACATCCAAATTTTAACATTTCCCGCATTGTTGTAGCCTCTTTAAGAGGCCTTGTGCAAGAAGGTGAAACTATCAATTTATCAAGTGTAGGTTCACACTAGCCCCTCATGTAGTGACATGGGTACCTTTTTATTACTTTTTTTTTATGGGCCATTTTTTTTGCTTTGCTTTTTCATGTGATGAATTATTAATTTTGGTTGCATTTATTTTGATGGGAAAAATATTTTAAGCTTCTCTTTGCCTTTCAAATTGCTTATGATGGCTGTGAAAAGAAGCCTTGGTTGCCACCAAATTTTTACCATAGGTTTCCATTAGTGTTTCTTTTAGGTTTAAAAGAAAAGTGTGCCATGGTGGCTGGTCACTATGCAGCCATTTCTGGTCCCTATTCTGACTAGAGGTTCTAATGGCTTTCCAGGTGGCCATGCCGACTTCAACCGTAGCCTCCCAAGCCTGAAGTAGGACTCTCTTCAAGGAGTAATGGTCGTCGAAGTGCTTGCGGCATCTTTCGGACCAGAGGTAGTACAGCAGGAAGCTCCTAAGAATGTCCAGGGGTTGTCTGATGTAGGAGTACCCACCCGTGTGGTAACAGTGGAGGTCCGGAGGATCGTCATCCAGCTCGAACACGGCCTCACCTAGGAGGATGAAGGGCCAAGAGATGGTGAGGCGGTCAGGCGCCTTCCATTCTTTCCAGACGTGGTTGAAGGCCTTCCAAGCCCGTTGAGCAGGAACACAGTCCATGAGGCAGTGCTGGGCGGATTCCGGGAGGCTGAGGTCGTAGCCTTTGCAGTTAGTTTGGATACCCATTGTTTGGAGCCAGGTGCCCATTGGCAGGCCCTTGTTGAGGGTCAGCCAGATGAGCGTTCCGACTTTGCGTGGGCGGGCATTATGCCATATCCTCACGATGACTTGGGGGATGGTGGAGTTGCGTAGGTTGAGATGCTGAACGAAGGATAGGATATTAGGAGTGTGGTCGGTTCCCCTGGCATTTTGGTAACCTCTTTTGGCTGAGTAACCAAAGAAGGGAGCGTCACCCATGGTGGACGTTTTCTGCCAATGCCAGTCGCCTGGGTCCCATGGGAGGTCGGCAATGAAGCCAATTTCGAAGATCCAATAGAGGGGAGGTTTCTTACCTGGGGTCGGAAGGTCTTTGGCCAGACTGAATGTTGTCCCATGCCCTTCTTCGGCAAGGACTCTGATTGGCGCGTAACCCTCCAGTGGAATGGTGATGTTCTGGCCGTTGGTGGCTTGGATGCGGCCGACAGAGGTGGTCCTACGGAACTCTTTGGCGCAGGCTGTGTTTTGAAACGTCTCGGTGATCTGGTAGACCCACTCGGGCGGGGCGTTTGTGTTGGGCTCACTCCTGCTTACCCAGTCGCCCGCCTAGGGTCTGCTGTTGAAAGTGGCCGGGTTCTAGGGAATGCTAGAGGTGATAATGTGTTTGCCCTACATGTTGGAGGGATGGAAGTTCATTCAGAGGGCGGAGAGACTTTTCCAGTCTTGCGTTTCTAGGTCCCAGAAGTCCCGGACCTTGGAGTAGCCTGCACTGGCAAATGTGTTGCCTTTGCTCCTGCCGCTGAAGCCAAGTGGTCTGCTCTCCTGGTTGGTGATGAGCGGGTTCCCGAACACAGGTTGTCTGAGTAGCTCCGCGTGGATGGTGGGTTCTGATTTGCGCAAACCCGGTTGGACGTTTAACCAGGCGCCTGTTATGCTCTTCCATAAGGAGCAAGGGAGCCTTTTGAGTTTAGGGGCTGCAAAAAGCCAGTTGATGACCTGGGTGCTAGGGCCCATGCCGTGGACCGGGAGCCTGACCTGATCAGCCCTGTGCCTCAGGAGCTCCCCTGGGGCCAGGCCCCTGATCAGGAGCTTTGCTAGTAGGGCTTCCGATTGGGTCTTGGGATCTATGATCCCAAGACCTCCTTTGGTGGTCGGGCCAGGGTAGGATTTGAAAATCTGAGAAAATACTTTTCAAATCCAAGTTTAGTTATTTCCTTTTTCACAACCCCACCCACACAACTGAAATTGAGACTGCAAATAGGTGGGAGAGTACTCATAGCAAACCAGCTGGAGCAATCATTGTGATGGGCCAATCAGAAACAGGGAACAGCGGTTAGATCATATTTATTACACGCTTCTCTAGCAGGTGAAGATCTCTGCTGCGCCTTTCACCAGCCTCAGCACACTGTGCAAATATGCAAGAGCAAAACTGGTGTCCCGTGCCACACCGGCATGTTTTGACTTTCTTCATTGAATTCTAATGTTCGGGGTAACATACACAGCACAGCTGGGGATGCTCTTGGAGCATCACTACTGGTGTACAGTATGTGACTCCCTAAAGTAAAATTTATTGCGAAAAGGTCAAAATGTGCGGGTTTAGCTCAGGAAACAACTTGCCATGGCTGGTAAAAGGCACAACACTGTTGTGCACCTCCAAAACAGAGTGTAATAAATTGGACCTGACTCAGTATTTCTCTGATTGGTCGATCATAATGATTAGTCGAGGTGGTTTGCTATTAGTGGTCCCCACGTATATGCAGTTCGAGTTCCAGTTTTATTGGTGGGGTTGCAAAAAAAAGAAAAAGCTAAACTTTAGACATTTAATTTTATCATCCCGAGTGACATACTGAGCACTCCTGGAGATGCTCTTACTATGTGAAATTGTAGGTTACACAAGTGTGAGCTACATTAAAAAGTTGACAATGACGAACTCAGTTTCTCGGGTGCTGTCAAATGGCTACGAACATCCTATATATACACTATGTGAATAGACAAAGTTAAGCAAATGAATGAACTGGAGGTTGTTGACTGTGTAGTTTGTGAGGCCAGCAGCTCATCCAGACATCATGGCAAATCCAGCGGAGAGCGGGCAAGCTGGAAACAAACAGAACCTCAACCACAAAGCTCATAAGGTGACCTGGTGAGAGAGACACCTTGTGCTTTTTAGATATGGTTTTGGGATATATTCTTGCCCAAATAGAAAAATGACACCATCAATGACTTTCTTGAGCTCACCATGTATCATGTTTCTTCTTAATTGCCTTCCTTTCTTCGTAAATGGAATATTTTGTACATGACTTGACATTGTTTTTGTTTGCTTTTTTCTGTTTTTTAAAACAACAATCATGGATTTTGAATCTCTCCATTAAGAGAAGGAAAAAGGTTAATCTATCGATTTGTGTGTGTGTGTTCATCCCTTCTTGCAAGTATTAGTTTCAGGGGGAGTACACACTAAGAACCCAAAATGTGGATTCTATGGTGCACCTAAGGACTAGTTGTAGGCTTATTATATTGCAAACCATGTGAGAATCATACAAGAGCAAAACTCAAAATAGTCACTTCCCAAGTAAATGAAATAATATTTAGCGATCGTATCCCTCACGCACTGAGAAATTTCCAAGTTGTGAAAATTTCATGCTATGGAAATTTCCTACAAAATTTTCTAGCTATGAAATTTGGGAAGGTACTTGTAAGTTTTGTTTTGTTTCGTTTGTCCCATCTAGATCTCCCAAACCATGATGGCCCATGCCAAACTCTTGATACCATTGGAATGCCCCTTGGTAAATACGGGTGCCTTTAGTTGATTTCATAATGTTTCAACACCTGATGGAGAAGTTATTGAATATTGAACAAATTTTTTTGCTGAAAACTCATTTGAATTAAAAAAATAATTTAAAGGGAATTTGGGCACTCTCTTGGTGTATTGTTGAAAAGCCTTTCATGAGTAGGATTTAATGAAGGTGATTTGGAAATTTTTAGATATGAGGTGCAAGGGATATTGAAATTTGAGTGGTTTTTATCATTGGAAATTCAATTTCATTACAAAAGATGATTTTGAAAGGAAAAATTAATTGGGCAATCAATTCACACTTCAGACAATGGCACAGGCTACATTAGTATTGACCAATATATCTGTTATAAAAGAGATCAGATCTTATACTTACTAGTTTACCACAATCCAGTGAGAGGCTTACTTATAGTCAATAGGTGCAAGGTTCAATCCTCTAAAATGCATTGTGAATCCTCACCCCCCAAAACTAACTTCACATCTTTTTTTTAAATCATGGATTCCTTGACTTTCATTCATGCTTTTGTTCATTTGGGGCTTTTTTAAAAATCCTGTTGGTATATAGACAAGGGTTATAATATTAGAGTAAATAATGTACAAAAATATATAGGGTTTGTGGAATAGGCTTTTATCTAATGGTCGAAAAAAGCTTACATGGCCAATGGATAATGGGCAGTTAGGGCTATCTGCCCAACTCCTTTAAGAAAGGACAAAAGAAGGTGAAAAGGTCTGAAATTTGCTAGTGGGCAGAGCGGAAAAAAAAATGGGCTGCGGGTTAGCTTTATTCTAAAGCCCTAAAACCAGATCAAACAAATTATGCAGAACTTCCAGTTTTCTTTGCCACAATTTCCATAAGACTATTCTCTTTTAACAAGTCCTTTCCGAGACTACTCCTTTTATTCTTTTCTCAAAAATGAATGCAACATCTTGGAGACGATCGGATTGTGAAAATTGCATGATTTCAATTTTAATTTGTGAGAATAAAAGGATTTGTAGTGTAGTGAAACAAGTGATGGAAGTGCCAATTTTGAATTAATGCATCATTATTATTGCATTATTGGCAAAATAACTAGGGAAACAAAAAAAATGTGGTGACAATAATATGAACATTCAACATATTTAAAGATCCTTTTGAAATTTTCAAATTTTCTAAAAGTGTTTTTTTCCATATCATGAAGATTGATTAGAATATTATTGTGGCGGACTTGATCAAACCTTATTTTGTGGAAGGTGATGTCCAAAACATTGGAAACAAGTATAATTTGAGGCATGATTATTCATGGGAAGAATCAAAGTGTGAGGTGAAGGTGAATTCATTGCAAACAATTCGAATGACATGCTAACGGTGTCAAGTCTTAAAATTAGTACATATGCCAAACTTCATCATAATTTCCATCAATAATATAACGGTTTTCACAAAACCATGTTGAACTTGTTGAAAGTTAAGTGATTTTACAATCATGATATCATATTGTCATGACATTGGAACACAATGTTTGGATCAAAACTTTATGTTACAATGTAATTGTGATAATATCATGTCAATGCTTATGTTAATATTTAATCTTGAACATTTTGTTAAAGTGTTGTAAAAACACAAATACATGAAAGAGGTAAGTTTGTGATGTTGAACATGGACTTGAGGATGGGAGAGAATTAAACCGAGTATCATTTTGTGTGAAGATTTTTAAATTTGGATCGAACCCAAAGTTGAAAACTTATTGGTCTGCATCCTTCTTGCAACTTGAAAACCATTATGAAATTGGAGAGCTTTTCAAATGCAGGGCAAAGAAGGAAAAAAAATAAAATCCCAATAGGAAGAGTTTAGGAAGAATCTTAAACATGATTGTTCACATGAGGATTCATTTTATTCATGGACCATGGGTTGAATGAACCTATGGAGAGTAGTATAGGTTACGGTGGTATAGGAAATCCATTACTACTTTAACATAGTAGTTTTTTTTTTTTTTTTGAGAACCATGTGCCGATTCCATTCCACCAATGGGATGTTAGTTCTAAGTCATGAGAACCCCACCCCCCCTACAACAAGTGGCTGTGCCAAAAGAAGCTCTAGTATCCTTATTGTAACATTAAAAAAGCACAATTTTGCAGTTTAAAGAAAATCAAGATTTTTAAAGAAATTCAAATTAAAAATTCAAGTAAGAATTCCAAACAAATTAAAACTACCTAACATTTTACTACTAGACTGCACTCATGCCCTAATTTACAAGTCCTTTGGTTGAGTTCACATAATTAATTTCCAAGGCTTATCCATTTCCTCTCCCTCCTCATTCTCCACACCCTATACTCACTCGCCTATAATAATAATAATAATTGAAAAAAACAAAATCTCATGCCCCAATTTACAAGTTCTTTAATCAAATTCACATATTAATTCTTGAAGGCCTTATCCATTCAACCTACCTCCATTCTCCACATCCCATACCCACCCAAAAGAACTTGTACTCCAATGCACAACTTAGGTCTTCAATCAAATTCAAAAAACTCATGCCCCCAATTCACATAGGTTATTAATTCAAGTAGGCATTTGGTTTTTCTTGCCCTCAGTTTTGTGATGGAGCCAAAGTGAGGTCACTTGGTGATGATCATTAAGTGGTGTAGGAGGTACACTTCCGTATAGGAGAAGGGCATGAGTAGGCCGAGGGAACAGGTCGAAAATCACGGAAGGGCCTGTGTATATGCATGTCCTTCTCCTACCTGAAGCAGAGCTAGGATTTTTTCACTTTTTAGAAATAGTGACAGGCTGGCTGGTACGTTCCAGGGGGGCCGGAAGTTCCCAGTACAGCCTGCTGACTGAAAAGAGGTTTCTTCAGGCAAGTAAGGGAGCTGAAAATACGAAGGAAAAATCCAAGCTGTGCTTTACGGTTGAGCAAGTCATATATGACGAACACTGTAAATTCCACGCTTGGAATGCACAGTACAAGAAGGACTGGAGATCCATAGCTGGCTGTGCACGGACACTCCTCTTGTGTGTGTGTTTTGGTGTCTTTGTTTTGTTTCTCGAGTGCAGATTGCGGAGGAGAAGGAGAAGAAGGAGGAGGAGGAGGAGTTTCATTGCTTTGTGTTGAGGAGATTTCAAGGAGTCCCAGTTGTGAGTATTGGCCATTTGTATGCTTTGCTTGTTTGTTTTGCTGAAGAAGAGAACGAACTAAGCTCTCTTGCGGGAGATTTGGAGCATGGCCGACGCGTATCCTCCAGGTGGGGAGAATCCAGCATGGGGACAACCAGTGATACCCCCAAAGCAGTCGGGCATGAGATCACCACAGCGCTACGTTGAGCCGTCGCAGTCTTTGCCGCCCCCCAATAGTGGCACTTGGACAACGGGCATATGCGGATGCTGTGAGGAAATCGAATCTTGTGAGTGAACTCATCATCTCCTTTTTTTTCTCGATCCTTCTTTCTCTCTCTCTCGATTTCGCAAGTTCTCACTAGAAATTTCTTACCATGTTGTTGTTGTTGTATTCGGACATAAAAAGAACTGCAAGATCTGAATGGCACATAAGCTCCAAGATGTGCTAAACTGCCTGGAAGCAAAGAAGCTTCAAAACAACCAAACAAGAACTTGAACCCAAAACTTTCATATGAAATTGCTGAGGAGGTGATCCGGCATCACGTTCTTAATGTTGTTCGTTTTTGGCAGGCTGTTGGGCGTTTTGGTGTCCATGTGTAGCGTTTGGGCGCATTGTTGAAATTGTTGATCAAGGCAGCACAAGTAAACACACACACACACATCTATACCCCTCACCCCCTAGTTCCATAGCTGCTCTTGAATTTTTCACATGAGTAGCACTTTGTCCAGAGATTTTGTGTGGCTTCTTCATTTGTTTTCCTCTGGCACTACTTGAGATCTTGTCTCTTTCTCCACACTCTCCTCAATTGTTTTTATTGAGATCCTGTACTTGAGGAGTTCGAATATAGTAGGTTGCACGTTGTGAACTTTAGTGATGGTACAGGCAAGTGCGATGCGCACCCTGTCACAAAATGGCAGATATTGCTCTTGTAGTGCATTGAAGTAGAAACCTTCTATCCACTTGATAATGAGAACAAGTCTGCTTTGAAACACAACAGCAGACCTGACTGACAAGTTGTTGGCAGTATCCCCAAGTCAGGCCTAGTGATAGAGAACATGGTAAGGAGGATTTCACCTCCTCACCATTAATGGGTTTATCCAGGACCTTTGAGTACCAAACAGGGGCTATATACCATTGAGCCATCACCCCTGGGGGCAACAAGCCTGCTTTGAAAAGATGGTGCCCATAAGAACATGAAGGATGCTCTTGGAGTCTTGTCCAAGGAGAATTGCTGATGAGAGCGGTTGCACCTTGGTATATAATACATGTGCAAGCTTGAAACTTTTGATAATGATATTGGTATGGTGCATGGTGTGTGTTGGGGGTGTCATCAACTGCTGCAGCTTGTCTGACTGGAGGTGCTATATTTTACTTGATACATCAGCACACATGCTGTGGTGCCTTGTACAGCTGTGGGTACCGAACAAAACTGCGGGAGAAGTATGGGCTACCAGAGGAACCATGCAATGACTGCTGCACTGACTGCTTCTGCCTCCCCTGCTCACTAGCCCAGCAGACCAGAGAGCTCCAGAACCATGGCCTCGATCCCAACCTTGGTATTATTCAATCCCCAAGCTAGTTCCTTTGAAATCCTGAAATTGCTTTAGGAATTCCTTCCTGATCAGGCTGGCTAGCTAGGGAATATCTCTAGAATCATCTTTAAGATTCATCATCTTGCAATTCATGACCAGCTCCATGGTAAAGCTAATGTACTTGATCAATGTTGTATGAATGATTGATGTCTGCAGGGTGGGACGCAAACAGAGAAGCATATCTTAGTCCTCCTCAGATTCCAAAGATGCAGCAGAAGTAATCAAACTGCCTACCATACCTGCTACAGATCATACAAGGGACAAAATACTGAAAGAATTGGAGCTTGGCATGAGGCTGCTCCTTTCCTAAATCTATTAGGCTAGCAGTCTGAATTGTAGAAGTGCAATTTCATTTGCAAGCTTCTTCCACTACTCTTTTGTCCAGACTGAATATTGCACTGCTAAGCTCTACCCAGTGAAATTCTTGAAATAAGAGTGTTGATCATTTTAGGATGATCAACAGTCTATGATCCCCATATGTCATAAGAATTCTACAATTCTCCAAGACAGCTCAATGGGTGCTCAAGATCACCAAATGTAACCTGTTGCTTACAAAGCTTTTTGATGGAGTCCTAATTCCATGAGATTACCCATCGTGTTCAAAGGGTATTATTTTGGTACCTGATTACCTCTTTTCATTTTCTTTGCACTGTTGCAACTTCTAAAGTTATGCAATGGACTGAAATTTTTGTTTGTATCTCTAGGTGAAGCCTGTATCTTGTCACATTTCTTTAACGCAATGCAACAAATGCCTGAGTAAGGATCCAGTTGATCTCACTAGCTTGTTTCATGTTTCAACTTTGGCTGTGCAATGCATACAATTAACACCATGTGGCAAAGACTGAAGGCCGCTTCAAAAAATTTGCTAGCTGTTTTGCCATTGTAATGAAAGTGCCCTTGGGCGATTGTGGAAAACAATACATAATTCATCCTGGTGTGATGCATTCACCTCTATGTATAAGAGTTCACATATTCTACATCTATGGATCCAAACTCATCAACAAAAGGTGAACTATAAATCCATGGACAACTTTGTAAGTCCAAGAAGATCATGAAAAGTTTTTGTAATTTGAAGAACAAGGTCTATAAATCCAAAATCATGCTCAAATGGATTTGCAAATCCATGGACAACTCCTATAAGCCCAAGAAGATCATCAAAACAATTTTTTGATTCCCCAAAACCTAGTTTTATGAATCCAAAACCATGCCCAATTGGTTCTATAAATCCTAGAAGTTCACCAAAATGGTTTGCAAAATCAAGGACAAGTTTTGTAAATCCAAAAACATACTTAAATGAACCTATACATTCATAATTTTTTTTTGTAAATCCAAGATCATCGAAACATTTGTAAAATCAAGGACAAGGCTAACAAACTCAAAATGAAAACTAGAAATCTTTGGAAATCCATGGGCTACATTTGTAAACACTTATTGAAAAATATCTCTACAAATCTAACATTTGCATTTGTAACGTGGTAATTGATCATCAAATATTTCTACAAACCCATGGCTACTTACCATTTTTGCAAATTTTTGAACAAAAAGAAGAGGGCAAATATGCAAATCCTATTCACGTATTGTTTTTGCCACCCCAAAATGCCTATGACAAAATGCAAAGAAGTTCAAGAGATTACTTTTGCATTTAACTTTAACAAATTATACCACATAACAAATATTGTTCATGTTATTGGCAACATACCATTTGTTTATGGGCAAATTACTTGAACCCAATGTGCACAAGTCTATATTTGTTGTTCAAGACAAATGCAAGATGTTCAATGCAATTCATATTATAATTAGTCACCCTTTTGGTATGAATCTATTGATGGTCACTTTTTAATAGCCCACAAAAAGACCGTTATTCATTACCTTGGAAGGAAAAGGCGGTAAATGTCTTCAAACCCTTGGCAATGTGTAAAACGCAAACATGCAAATGTAAATCAAGAAAAATGTGCAAGAATGATCTCAAGGTCTAGTGAATGGTGGTTGCAAGGTTGTGTCCTCAACTTGGTGGGTTGTTGCTACTGAAATTAGTCCCCAAAAAAAGGGCTTTACATTAGGAGTCAAGACCAAATCAATATATAATAGTTTAATGTATCATCACTCTTTGGCCCAGTGATGAGCCCAAAAGGGCCAAAAATAAAGATACCTATCAACTGGGGGAACCAATTACCAACCCTTTGAGCCCATGCTGGATAAATAAATAAATAAATAAAAATTATATTTTTATATTTTTATATATAGAAAAAGGTTTTTTTTTTTCCTCCAATTTTGTGAAGTAGCCAAAATGGGATCATTGGAGAAATCAGCATATTTTTTTGTTTTTTTCCCTCAATTTTGTGATCATTTGATAAGAAAAATCTAGACAAATCTGGCTATAATAAACCCAATAGGAAAACTTCAACAAGGTTGGTTATGTTGGTTACAGTTAACCTAACCTAACCTAGCCTAACTTAACATAACCTAATCAGGGTTGGTTTTTTTTTTCCTCTTGTTCTTTTTCCACTTTTGTGATAGCAAAAATCTGGCAAATGTTTTCCAAAATAATTAGTCGAATTTCCATTAGAAAAAAAAATTTCACAAAAAAAAAAATTCCCAATTTCTGTTGTTGAAAAAAAAATCCTAAAATTTAAGGGAAAAAAAATTATTTACCTAATAATAAAATATTACAAATATAACTAACTATCTCTAGGCTAATCATGTTTTTCAAAATCTGGCGATTTGAATTCGCCACTTTCAAAATCACTAATGTTCCATATTTTCTGTGGTATATGGCTATTTGCAAGTTGCCCTGAAACTGGGAAGAATATGCCGGAAAAAAAGGAATTTTTAAAAATAATAATAATAATAATAAGTTGATGATGATGATGGGTCAGCTAGAGAACCTATTTTTGGTGGCATCAAAATTTTAATTTCCTTGAGAGAATTTTTTTTATAAAAAATAAAATAAAATCACCTTAAATACACAATTTTTTTTCAAAAATAACAACAAAAACAACAACAAAGGATGAAAATTCTAAATCTAATAAAAATAGGCCAAAAAAAAAAAAAACTGTGAGCGAAGCGCTTGCTGGAGGAGCTGCATTTCCGGTTCCGCATTGTCGCGTACCGACGATCGTGCTCGAGTGTGCTTCTCGTTGTTGTTGTGATGGTGTGTGTGTTTGGTGTCTTTGTTTAGTTTCTCGAGTGGGTATTGCGGAGGAGGAAGAGGAGGAGGAGGAGGAGGAGGAGGGGGAGGAGTTTCATGGCTTTGTGTTGAGGAGCTTCCAAGGAGTCCCAGTTGTAAGCAGCGGCCAGTTGCATGCATGCATGCTTGCTTGCTTGCTTGCTTGACTGCTTGCTTGAACAAGAAAACGAACTACGTTCTCTTGCGGGAGATTTGAACCATGGCCAAGGCGTATCCGCCAAGTGGGGAGAGTCCAGCATGGGGACAACCAGTGATACCACCAGTGATACCACCACAGCAATACGTTGCGCCAACCCAGACATTCCCACCCCCGAATAGCGGTGTTTGGACAACGGGCATATGCGGGTGCTGTGAGGAAATCGAATCTTGTGTGTGAACTCATCATCTCTGATTCATGATCTCTCTCTCTCTCTCTCTCTCTCTCTCTCTCTCTCTCTCTCTCGATTTCTCTCAAACTCTCAGAATGGACTATCTTACAGATGTTGTTCTTAGTCCTTCCCTGTTCTTTTCCCTTTCTGTCTTTCTTTGTTTCTTTGTCTAGTCTTTGTTGTGGGGTCTGTTGCTAGCCAGTAGTATGGCTGAGTCTTCCCGTTGCTTCCGGAATT
>Ga0116231_10002092_pt1 | contig 41776 bp, 26 predicted proteins | sample S1TSphgellanicum_2_FD_89695 | JGI IMG/M metagenome (GOLD analysis project Ga0116231, IMG submission 89695) | Host-associated microbial communities from peat moss isolated from Minnesota, USA - S1T2_Fd - Sphagnum magellanicum MG | ecosystem: Host-associated > Plants > Peat moss > Unclassified... | reverse complement strand
TATATTTCCTATGTCTAAAATTTAAACATTACCAACAAAAAGATGGTGATACACGGTAAAGGATTCTTATACATCTCCGAGGGTTTTTTTTTTTTTTGTTTTGGGGGAGGATGATGTGAATATTTTAGTCATGTAAATATTGACTCATGTGTGGCCTTTGCACTTGGCCCAAGTGTGAACATGATTATGTAATTGCCGCAAATGTAAACAAGACCTTGACAATAAAAACCAATTGTGAAAAAAAAATTAAAGTATTTAATTAGTTTTTCTTGATCAATGAAAAATTTCAATCAGAATTCAATATCTCCCCCCATGACCTTAAGTCTAAGAATTATGAAATCAGCTCCAAGAAATCCCAGTTATCAACAGTTTTGTAGCAACAGTAAGATCATCTTGTTACAATTTCCCAAAATGTTTTAATTTTCAATATTCAATAACTCTTGCACTAAAAGTCTAAACATTATTAAAACATCTTGATGCACTCATTGTATTCATTGAGGACTTTGCAAGAGTGCTCACAATGTGACCAGGGGTACCATAGTTTGGGAGATCTCAATAAGCCTAACAAGACTAATAATCTACCTTCTTTAATAGAAAAAATTCACTACTAACACTACAAGAAATTTGAAAATATATTATTCATTCTTTAGTGGTAAAGGACACATATGATTAAAGGCTCCATAATTATATCAAATCAATTGTAGAAAACACAAAATCATTTTGGACATGACATGGTAAAAATCATTCAATAGTCATATTAAAGGATAATGGTGGAATCATTCATGACACAAAATCCATGTGTCATGAAACACAAAAGCCAACTTGAATCACACATGGCAAAATACACATACATGAAGGTTCACATGGCAATCACTTTGGTCAATTAAAATACACATGGCATGAAATAAATAGTGAAATTATGATTATTAAATTACGTGTGTCATAAAAAAAACTACAATATGACTATTACAATACACATATCAAGCAATAAATGACTAAAACCTACCTTGACAAGTAAGTTAGGAAGTTTAGGTACACCTACTTAAACATAGCCTAAAAGCTTGGTTAGGTTGCTTAGCTTAGGCTTCCTAACGCCCTAGTTTTTAAAACCCAAACTACAATAAAAACCTAAGTAAGTTATTTAAGTAATAACCTAAGTAGGTTAGGATGACTTCCTAGGTTGTAAATGCAAGGGCTTGAACTTTTCACTTACGTTTTGAAAAGTCAAGTTCTTAACTATTGCACCAACATTTTTTCTTGCGAAAAAATATGTCATCACAATTTAATAAACAATTTTTTTATTTTGCTTAAGTAACCTATTCAACCTACTTTAGTCAAATAAGTTTAAGTAAACTAAAATAGCCTAAACTCTACCTAGGGGTTTCATAGGTGACTTAACACCTTTCTAGGAAAAACATAGGACTATGTAGGGATTATGTAGGCTACTTAAGGTTATTTAAGTTATCTATGAACTATGTAGGCTTTTAAATCTTACCTAAGGTTATGTAGGGCTACCTAAGGACTATGTAAGCTTATTTAGAAAGTATGTGGCCCTCCTAAGGGTTACCATAGGTTATGTACATTATGTAAGGCCTACCTAGGCTTATGTAAATTATTTAGGGGTTATGTAGGCTATTTAAAAGTCATGTAAGCCTATCTAGGGGCTATCATAAGGTTATGTAGGTTGCCTAAAGGTCATGTAGGCCTACCTAAGGGTTACTATAAAGTTATGTAAGTTGGGTGCAAATTTTTAAAATGTACCAAAACCTTGTCACATCACTCTTTTCTTTTTTTTTTACTTAGTTTTTTTTTACAATGTAAATATATATTTATGGATGATTATGATGAAATCTAGAATTGTAATAGTCTAAAATATAATCCTTTAAATTTTTTTGACAACTTTTGATTCATTATGTTTTATGGGGATCAAAATATAAAATAAAAAAAGATTGCAATATGGACTAGACCCTTTTTGTCTTGTGTGGTACACCTTAAAAAAATTTCACCCAACTACCTAAAAGTCATCATAAGGTTATGTGAATTACTTAAGACCTATAGTATGATTATGTAAGCTACACTTTAAGGCTATGTAGGCTACCCAAGGCCTACTAAGAAGTGCTTACAAGTGATATAAACCTACCTAGACTACTAAGCTACCTAGAATCTACTTAATACCAACATGACAATCATTTTGTAGTCATAAAATAAATACCAGGTTGTTTATTTTTGAAGTCATGGTATAATTGCATTAAAATGCCATGTCCTCATTAATACATGTCATGACAAGATAATAATTATGCATTCATATAACAATTGCGAAATCTAGTTCATTTTCTAGTCATTTTTCAATTGCACTACAATGCAAAGTTATCATTATCCACATCATTTTGTCCTCTCTCATGGATGTCATAAGGATGAAATATAATCAATGAAATAATGACTTTGTGTATTCATTTATCATCTATTAATGACATAATCAACTAATTTATGACTATCTATTTTTACATATATAGGGATTCAAAGTTATATTAATATGGTCATTCATAGAGGCATTGAAAACTTCTTCTAGTCATTGTTTCCTTGCTTGCAAAGGACATGATTCCTCTTATTGTAATAATCAACATGACCTTTGTCAAAATAATAAATTATTTGAAAAAAACAGATCTAACGGCCCCAATTTTTATATTTCAAAAAAAATCACAATAATTAATAGATACACTACATCTTTTATTTATTAATCATCTTATTAAGATATCTATCTATGAGGAACAGTTGTTGTTTTTTTGGTGGTCATGTTGATATCTCCCAAACCACAACACTTTTAATCACACCCTTGGTATCATTGGAAAGTCCTTAATGAGTAATGAATGGTGCACTGAGTTGCATAACGTTGAGACCTGCAATGGAAAAGTTATTGAATGTCAAACAAATTTTCATGGAAAATTCATTTAAATCAAAACTAAAAATTATAAAGGAACTTGGGTGCACTCTTGATATTGTTGGGAAGCCCTCAGCCAGTGGTAAGATTTAGTAAAGGTGACTTGAAATTTTTTCGACCTCAGGTGTGGGAAATATTGAGTTTTGAGTAGTTTTTGTAATTAGGCATTCAATTAAATCACAAAATATGATTTTGGAAGGAAAATTTAGTTGGGTAACCAGTTCACACTTGAGCCAATGGCCCAAAAATCAGGATACACTAATCTCTATGGTTTAGACAGATATCTATATGAGGAAAGTCTTGAGTTTAGTTCACTGGAATTTTGGTCAGGATTTTCCTTTTTCTTCTGGCTGTTGAGAATTAATCAATATGAGACATCAGCAGTAGGTACAATATTGACAAGAAATTAGCTCAGTAGATCAGTGCTGCTTTGGAAGCACTGGGTTGATTTTTGAACTCTTGAGCTTTCACCACACAACTTTGGATCACAATCTAAATGCCTGTTTTTGGATCAGATAGATCTATAGATAGGTCAACTCTCTATAGATATGGTCAATGTGAATTTCTTTTGCACCAAATCTTACTAAACCCTACTACTACTGGCTGTGGGCTTTCCAACAATGTCCCACAATGCACAAGGTCCTTCTTTTGCACAATGCAGCATTGGTGATTGTTCACCTAGTAACCTGAACATCAATAAATTTTTCCAAATTTAGCTGTTATTACAGTATGTACATTTTATGCTCGACTTGTCATGGCCAACCAGGACCACTCTTCCAAACTGAAGTTTGAAAAGTCTTCAAGACAGATCAGACAAGTATGTCACTTGTGAACACTGGACGCTAACCTCCATCACTTCACCTTTTTAAGACTGCGTCTTCCTGATGCATGACAACGTAGCGCTGATTGTGCTGGCCGTCATCTGTCGACTTTTGGACAATTAAATAGCTTTGAAAGCTGGGACCTCAACTTGCAAAAAAGCTCTTTTCTCCCTTCTTCTTTTCTGTGGGGTCCCAAACTTTTGAATTTTCAATGTGGAAACCCTAGCTAGGTGCAGCTCACATATCTAGGAGGACCGTCTAGTGGGAATTTTGGAATCCATACAAATAGTCATGTTGACCAGCTGGGAATTGCCTCATGCCTTGCAACCAGTTTAGGGGTTTAACAGCATCTCCAATACGTGACCGTCCAAAGGAATTTCTCACATCACAGTTTTTGTCACTTACTTTTTTCCAACCCCACCAATAAAAGAGAAAGTTGGACTGCAAATAGGTGAGAGATTACCAATAGCAACCCAGCTGGACCAATCAAACTATCTAGTACCCAATCAGAAATAGGATCGGTCAATAAATACGATTTGACTTTGACTGTATCTATTAGACTCTTCCAGGGCTTCTCCAGGGCACAGGAATATGTGCATTTTTTCAGGGTCAGAGCAGTGTTCCAGTGAATCCACTAGATATGACTGCTCCGCCTCATCCAAGATTTCTAGGGCCACATACTGAGTATTGGTGTAGATAATTTAAGGAGGTAGTTTTTTGGGATTTTCATAAGAACAAAGAACTAAGCTATCTCCATCTGGCCCTGCCTTCGTAGGGGATAGGAGATCGTAGGAGGAGGAGGAGAGTGGAAGTTCATTTTATACTTTAAAGCTAATGCAGTGAAGTTCTATCCAAATCTCAAGCCTAGTAGTAGGGTAAACAGGCCGGTGACTGAACACATAGTGTCTCAGTAACCTCTATCTCACTCAATCTGCCTCCTTTCCAGTTGTGGTCTGAAGATAAAATGTAGACAAGTAGAAAGCGCACCAATGGGCGTTTAAATCGCTCAAAACCGGTCAAAATTGACGAAGATACACTCCTTCAAAGTTTGAGGGGGTAAAAATTGATTAAAAAAAAGGGATCGTCCACATGGCAGCCCATGATGGCTTGTTTAGTCACCTCGCACCAAACAGACACTTGCTCACTAATGAACTCTATCTACTCTCACATCAAAATGGATGAAAATGAAACATTTTGATAAGGTAACCATTCATATTTGATCATAGGGCTGAGATCACACCCAAATTAGGGCTTCTAGATTGATGATAATGGGTAAGTATTGTCCCATTCACCAAATTCGTCGCCCCTCTTCCAAATGTCTGTGTGCATAAATTTTTTGTCGCTCCCATGAAGTTTTGCATTCCTCCAAATCACTTCCTACTATTGCCAGTGACATTCCTCCTAGTCATTTCCTCCTACATTCCTAAACTTTTTCCTCTCTCTAAGCTTTAACTTTTTGAGTGTTCCCTACTACTACTGCTAGCAATGGTGATCCGTGCCCTTTCTCTCATCTTTTTCAACTCAGGTGCAAAGGAGTTTTGAGCATCTTCACATACTTCTAGCAAATTGTGGATGGGTCAAACGCTGCTCCAAGAGCTTGTGTGTAGAAGAAGAAGAACTTTTCAAAGGCACTAAAGGTTTGCTACTTTTCCTAGCAAGCTTGATTCCCATAGACTGCAATTGTCTCAAGTTCCAATGTGTGCCATTTCTTCCTCCTACTACTCTTGTCGTTGGGTTTTGGCAGCTATTGTTGCTTGTGTTGTTGCTTGTGGTGAGAGAGAAGATGATGTTGCAACATTGGTTTGATGCATGGGAGCAGACCAACTAATGATGGGAGACGATGAACCAACAAGACTAGGACCTGCAGCTTCCTTCCATGACAATGGCAACTACTTTGTTAGAAGTCTATTCTCAATTGTGTGGCACAACTCTGTTGTTTTTTCAATGACCTTTGTTGATTTTGTTACAAGTAGCTTTGTTGTACAAGAACTCTTCCTCCTTGTCTTCTTCTTTTTCCCATTTCTAAACAAGAACTTCCAGGGTTTTAATAATGTAACCACCAGTTATTATTAAGCACTCATTGTCGTTCTCACCTCTCCTACTAGCTTTCTCACCTTTTTTTGAACCTTGATTTTACCATGGCAATCCTTACAAATATTTTACCCTTTGTTACCTATTACTCATGGTTCTCTATCCAAGTTCAATGTATTTCAAACCACCTAATGGTCCCCACTTTTGTCACCTTTTAATTATCAATTGAACCCTTTCTCTTAACTATTGTTCAGTTAAATTTTATCTTTCAACTATTGTTCAAACACTCTAACCTTTTCTTTCATCTATTATTTAGTTGTTACTTTGTTGTTGCCTTTCTATTAACTATTGCTCAACTCCTACCTTTTTCTTAACAATTGTTACATTTCTCTCCATAGCTACAACCCTATTGTTTATTCTTCAATTAGTGGAAGGTAAAAGCCCTGCTACTCAACACCCTCATGATTGTTGCTTAGCCCATGTTTGCATCTTTGATTGTTACTAGGCCCATGTTGTGCAACCTAGATTCACCCCCCATGTATTTGCACGGATCTATTGGGAGACATGCTTGAAAATCATGGTGATAGCAATCACTCACTTCAGCAACAATGGTTGGAGTCCAAGCTGTAGTGAATTGTGTTCTATCACGTTTCTCAACAATTTTTTGGGCTATTCGTTCTGCTGCAAAACCTAATTCTACTACTTGTTTAGCTTTCTTATCTTCCTTATCTTTTTTTTTGCCTATTTTGATTTCTTCAATATCAACCTTTTCCATTGTTTTTTTCCTAAGGATGTCAAGGTATTCAAAACTAGTCACAACGTGTGACTTAAAATAATCAATTAATGGGTCTTTCCCCTTGGTGTGTCTTGTAGGTAAATAAAACAACAATAGTAGGTTATGCACCCTCATGGATTTTTGGGTCAAGATTAGAAGCAATTGAGTTTTTTTGTAGTAGCTTCTAAATATCCATTGCCTGATTGCCCTCATTTAGGTTTACAACATCAATTTCTACTAGCTACTATTTTATCACTATAGGGCTTTGGGGCATATCTAGATAATAATGTTAGTCATTCTCTGGCTTATAAATAGGTGGATTTTTAAATGTTAAACGTTGATTTGTTTCAGCTATATGAAGAAGTTTTATAGCAACATATTCTTTTCCCCATTAAGGATTATTTTCAGTTTCATTTTTTATTATGTATTCCTTTTCACTCCCTGCATTGTTTAAGTTTACTACAGTGTAAACTACTAATTGTCTAGTCTTGTATCCATTGCCTTTGGGTTCAAAAGCCATATTCTTGTAGACCTATTTTTTTTTTTGCGAGTGATTGCTTTAAGGCCTGATCCACCCTTCTAACTAAAGTGATTTTGTCTGGTTCCATGTGATTGCTTTTAAACATAATTGTATCCCTAACTTTTTTAAATGTAGTCTAAAAAGGTTTGAAACAAAACACATTTAGTGGTTGTAATGCATGTGATGTGTGTGATGGCAATGTTATCATGTCTAACCCAAAACCTTTCGCCTACTCTCTATTGCTTCGAAGGTAACATGGCTATCATGTCCATCTAGAATTAACAAGTGTTAGTTGGTGAAGGACACTCCATCTCGAATTGATTTGTTAAAGAAAGAACTATTGAGATATTGGGCAACAGTTGGCAAACATAGGAAAGACAAACTTGTGACAAATTTTATGCAAAATAATTGGTCTCAGAAGAATTTGATTTTGGGGTCAATCAACCTCCCAATCCATGGATAAAGTACTAAATTTCCCTTTAGCTTGCTTGACTATGCTAAATTGTCCTAGTATTCATCAAGGATAGAATTTTTGGTCAAGGTTGAAGGCATGAGTAGATTGGTTGCCAAGGGAAAGGCGTAACTTGGCAGTATTTAGTGGGAGTCTTTACTTGATTGGCATTTAGAACTCTGATGAGAAGGCTAATGTGTCCATGGAGGAAACAAGGGCCGTCAGAGGGGAGAAGAGAGGTTGTGGACTGCTAGGATGTCAGACTTACTGAGTTTCATGTAAGGCAAAATAGGTCCAAGAAAAAGGAGGAAAAGAAGAGAAGAACAAAAGATGGGGGAAAAAGTAAAATGAAGAGGCTACAAGGTCAGATAGTGATTGAGTGGGGTTTCAGTACTCTAGTTGTAACATGGGGGTGTTAGTCTGTGTGTACCTGTGAGTAAATGTGAAAGAAAGAGTGGGTACCAAAGGAAAAAGTAAAGAGAATGGAGTAAAGCCTATTCTGCATGAGGTCAGTAAGAGCATGACCATGACCATAGGAGGATTTACCCCATTCAACCCTGTAGTGCTATCCATGAACTGGCTTAAAGGAAGTAACAAGGTACCAAGCAGTGGAAAACCAGAGGGAGAAGTGTGAAAATGGTGTTGCATAAATAGATCATAAAGAGAAGCTGTCCCATTCTGAGGACTGCAGTTCAATTTAGAATAAGGATTAGCTATTTGGCTAAGGGGTGGAGATTAGCCATATTAGATTTGAGTATATTTGCAGAAAGTTAACAAGTTTTATCCATATAGGAGACAGCGTTTTCCCTTGGCAATTTTGTGATGTAGCAATAGTGGTCACCATCATCTGGTCATAGAACAAGCACTAGGTGCTCTACAACTCATGAAAACACCAGCCACTGGGATCTCCAAGAGAAAATCAAGCTCAATAGTCAAAACAATTAGAAGATCACTCTATCACTGCCAAGTGCCAAAGGTGCAAGAATGCTAAATTACTGAGTGGAAACAAGATCATTTAAGCAAAACCTACACAAAAGAGCAAAAACTGGCTGAAAAAACAAGAGGGACAACATGTGGAGGATGATGTGCAAAATTTCACATTTTCTTTCCAAACTTTTAAGAATCGGAAAGAACAGGGAAATAACAAAATGGACAATCCTGGCTAAAACACAAAAGATTCTGTCAGAAAATGTAATTGCCCTTGTTGAAACAGAACATTCTCCCCTTTTTTTTATCTTTAATTTTAGAGGCTTTCAATTGTAATGTCTCCATATCTTGTTGTCTGACAGTAAATTAACAACTTCACTTAAATTCATTTGAAATCCACAACATTGTTTCCTTTTGTGAGCACATACCTTCTGAACAAGAGAATAAATAATGGAAACCCAAGTAGTGGCCCCAAAAATTACCCCATTTCTGCAGAAAACAATGTTTGACTCATACAGTCAATTTCTGGCAGGCTAACTTAGCCTGACTTTTGGTATTCCAGCCTTCAATGTGTTAGAAAGAAGTACTATGTACTTGATAATGGATCAGATATTGACAATTCTGGCTCCCAGAATCGACCCCTGGTGAGCCTGTTAGGGTGATGATGGGTGCAGAATCCGCAGTACTCAGCCCATTATCTCTGTTAGCAGCAGGGGATGTGAGAACTCACAGGAACACTTCAGAATTGGGCCACTGCACTGTAAGCAGCAGTGGATTTGGCCTCCAAATCACACCACAGGAGCAGGCAAATCAGCCTCCCCTGCCTTCACCATGTATGAAAGGAAACATTTGTGAGCTCCAAATCCACACAAATTAACTAATGTATGATCTTGCACCTAACCTATGGAGAAAGAACATGCAGATTCATTAGGATATGACTTCAGAATCTCTGCTCAACCCTTCAACCATTTCTTACACACAATTCCAACTGACAGAACCTTCCAAACAAACAGAGAATCCATGATTTTAGCTTACCTGCTCAGAGACATTTGAATCAATAGGGATTTTTCATTTTCAAACCCCCATTGCAACCTCATTAGGTTGTGGCAAATCTGGCAGGGGGATGATGAACAGGAAGTGAACACATCACTTTATGGACATGATTTTTATAAGACCCAAAGGGTACATGGGAAAAAGGTGATGATGAGAAGTTCATAATGCAGATAGTGCATATGCTGGGAGAACCTCTCGCATAATGACTACATCTTTGCGGGGTTGCACAGAATCCACCATTACAGTAATCTCTGACCCCAACTCTGCTCGCGTCATAATCACCGCATTTGCTTGAATTCCCAACTACAGAGTCATTTCCACTGTTTAGTATATTCCCAGCAGAGTTCTCCCTTTTCTTGGCTAATAACCTGACACAAAAATATAAGAGGTCCTCAAGAAGCAACCTCAAAACTTTCTGATGAACTTTGGCACCCAATAAGTTCTGCCATTCCAGTTCAGCCTGGCAAACCATTCTTCATTAATCAGAGGTACACACATGTCTATTGACACACAAACAAAGTGAAGGACAATTTTCCATACCTCTATAATTAACACCAGTGGTTCCCGCTCCTTAAGAAAGCGAAGGATCAGTGCATGGTAGCATGTACCCCGTGGCTGTCGCCGCAAATATTCAAGAGCCCAGTATCGGGTGCTTGATGTCTGAAGCTTACGAGCTTCACGGGTCTGCAAATTCACCACTGCCATCACCGACTCCACATCAGCACTTGAAAACAGTGGCTTCTCACCTCGTAACACTGCCTTCACCTGCCAGATCCCAAGGCTTTATGCACGTGAGGATGAATGCAACAATCAACAAATGCCTGCCAGAAACTAGTAATCTCAGTTCATCAGTTCATTATGCTTGGAATGCACGCAACATATGTATTTGTGATATACAGAGGTGCTCTTGGACTAACCTGGTAGTGTGCCAAAAGATCACCATAGCGACGAATTGGAGATGTAAACTGCACATAGCCAGGAATACCCAATCCTCCATGTGACATCGGCTTCATGAAACTCATACCTGCACGCCCTAAAAACCGCCTGAGAGCTATTGCCCGACAGGGCCCCTCTGGTATAGTTTGCAGCTCTTCCATGGGAACCTCACGTGGCGTCTGGCCCCGATATGGTAGGGAGACCAAATTTCTTTCACCAAATGTGGCTATGGCTTCACCACACACTATCATCATCTCTGTCACCAAAAGAACGGCTGGGTTCGATAGGTTCGTCACCGACAAGTCAATTGAAGGTACTGGCAAGTGGGGATTTGTCACTTTTATACATGGCTCAGGTATTGAGACATCAATAGCACCCTGGTTTTACAATGCAAATTAGCAAATGTCCATTCAAAATTGGTATAGTGAGATGCTTCTGCATTTGAATCACACTACACAGTAAAAGGAAAAGTTGCAAGCTCTGATAATCATACCAGGGATGAAGATATACCTGCCCTTTGCGCCACTCACGACGCAAATTGGCAACCTCTGCCAACATATGGAGATCTCCCTCCTCCTTCAAATTCATTGACAGGAGCTCTGTGGCATTGTCATATGAAAGTCTATATGTTGGCCTTATAGTAGAGCATACCACCTCACTTTCTGCAAGACTGATCTTCCATGCAAGCATTACTAAAGATTGTTGCAGTCATCAACAGCTACATAAAGTTGGAAAGGCAATAGAAGACAGCAAAGATTGAGAAGCAAACTTCAGCTTGATCATCTGCTTATATTTACTGAAGGTGGTTTTGATTGTGGACTCCATTGTTTGTCTATACTTCTTCACAGTAAATCCCTATTCAATCAACCTACCTGCCATCAAGGTGAAAGATGACAGAAACACTGACAGCACAGCAATCGTAGCCTTGTCTCAAACTCATGCTCCCTCCTGCTAAATCCATTGGGAACATAGGAATAGTCCCTGTAGGTAAATAGATGGATGTTGACCTCTGCTTTGCTTCCCTGGCCAGAAACCCATGAACCAACGAGACTTCTATAAGATATTTCTTAGTGTCAATCAGGACCTGCAAGATGAAAACTCTGGAATGCCAAAGAAAACCAAAAAGGAAGAATATGTACTTGTCAAGAGGATGAGCTGATGGAACCCATCGGGTAGGATCTGCCACATGGATCCACACCTTTGTGCGTCCATCTGTTAGCCTTACAGCACTCAGGCCATCATCTATCTACACTCAACACAGGAGCAATGCATCTTTTTAAGTGCGGAGAGCAAAACCTACAATCTGTTTACATATTAGCAATGTCCAGCACATGCCATCATCATACATCACTAAATGCCAGGACAAACTAGGTGTGCACCACAGCCAGAATACTTGTTTGTGCTAAATTCTCAATCACCATGCAACAGTTGTGTTCCTTGGAACCAATCCCTACATTAGGGTCCTTCTCATTCCAATGATGCTAAAATGAAGACACAAAGCAAAAAGAAGAAGGAATGCTTCACCTCCTCTGCATCATCAGAGTCAATTGTGTATACTTTCAAATGAGTCAGGTCCACGCGATCTTGCTGCATAAACCACAAACAAACTTTGGTTTTTCAAACACCTTCAGCAAATGTAGAATCTTCCATCAGTTCAGCAACATTGTGTTGTAGTCACTAAAGGCTATTGCAGTCTACTTTCCAGACAAACAATAGCTCATCTTGAAATCAATAAAGTCATGTGGGGTCTCAGGGCGTGCTCAATTGTGTACCTGATTTGCATCTGGACATGGGCTCTGTTGGATTTGATCAGCAGACAAAAGAATGTTGGTAGAAAATTGTACTGGGATATCTGATCTTAGTAGCTCCAAGTTTACATGTACTGGAAATACTCCAATCTTGATCAATAAGTCGACAGCCACCCCAGGTTTCTTGGGGAGTCCCAAGGTCTCCAATACCTAAAAATCTATGAAAATGAGATCCATGCATACATGACCACCAAAATCTCAAGACTTGACCCCACTTGCCAAGATATTTCAGCAAACAATGTGCCCCAGCAGCCCATATTGGATAAGAAGAGCAAGATGATGACAAAGATACATAGATTGTTGATGTGAACTTTTGTGGGTTACATATAATAATCAAAACTTCTGTTCAGACTAAAGCTCTTATACCAAGTAATCATGTCATCATTGTAGAATTACAAAACTCTCCAAAACTGATGTTGAAACACAGGGTAATCAGTCAGAGCGGACCTCTTCAGCACCCTTCTTCTGTAATGGTTGCCTACAAAGTTCCAAAGCATATAATTTCAAAGATTCTGTGAACATGTGGAGTTTCTCATTCGATTCCCAGAAGCTTGGTGGAGGTTTTGCATCCAATGGTTGTTCACATGCTAACCGCACCTCTCTGACATATGACAGAACTTCCTGTCGGGCAGCTTCCTCCACCATTTGCCGTTGTTGTAGATCATTCACCTTGAACCCATGCCCCATAATGCTAAGTTTTAACTACACAGAACTTATTGGGTTGGGCTGCAGATGCTAGTGAAGAACAGAAAATGCTGGCACAGGTCACTCCAAACCTTCCTGGCCAAGGAAACACGTCAGGAGAAAGCCACTGAATCCTCCCAGAGCAGGGAACAAAAGCCCTAGGGCAGTTTGCAAATTTTAACACTTTTCCAGCCATGTAATCCCAATTTGAGCTGAAAAGTCAAAAAGAAAGAAAGTCTACAGATACCTGTGAAGATGTCCTAGGTTCATAAACCCGTGGAGGTCCCTTCTGTTTGCAGCGGAAAAAAACTTGTTGGGAGGCAAGTAAGCGGTGTGCGGTGTAGCACTGCAATGCACCATCTCCATATAACATCTATAATCAACCCCACAACAAATGCATTTCTCAGGCCTGGCCAAATAAGCTTGTTGCTAATGTGATTTAGAGCATAGAACATAGCTAAAACTTCATAGATTCATCACACTCTACTCAAATACTTCAGACAGGATGTTGAGCTAACATTCTGTACAAGGTGCAAAATTTTGAGTAAGAACTCTCACTTTGGCAAGCTCAGCAATATTTAGATCCTTGCTTGATTCCTGAAGCTCCTCCCATGCAAACTCAAGAAGTGATGCATCCTAGAAAGAGCATTAGAATTCCATCAGTTCCACAAGCAATGGTATAAAGAGTCGATCAGTTTTGTCATTTCTATCCTGTATACTCCTAACTCCTAATAGATGTTCAATCCAAGAGCAAACACAGTTTTATTTACAAATGCAAATCACCTGATCTCATTTGGACTTGTCAAGAGACTGTATAACAAGAACTGGGTGTAAGACAACAGAAAAAATACCTCAAGATTTTCTGATTTTTCAATAAAACTGGCAATGTCAGCTGGCCTGAAATCTTCTTCACTTGGAACCACATATGTAACCTGCTGAGGCTTCACAGAGTGCAAATTCCCAAACTATCCAGATGCAACCCATTCCACAAAAACAAATCAAGATAGCAATTTGACTCCTTTTACGAGAAAGAAAATAAAAAAGAGAAACTTGACAAGGTTTCCAAGCAAGTCTTTGGGTTGATGAGAGCCCCTTAGATCTTACCCTTTCATAAAGGTACTGGCATGAATGGTCACTCTAAAGCACGCTCTAAAGCATCAAGATGGCCAAGATTGCATACCTAGACCAGAACCAAGAAGAGGTTGACAAATGATGAGAGCCAGATTTCAAACTGACTTGTGACCACTGAAATTCCTCTAAATGTTTGTCCCATTCCTTTAGCACTTAGAGCTTCCAAACAGCTGTTCTAGAGCTTCTTATATCAATTTCAATCATTTCTCTGCAGAATAAGAGAGAGACCAGTCCCACCTGATCCATGGCAATCCAGGTTTTCTTCCCTTCAGCCCTCTGGACAACGGCAAGCAAGCTCTTGCCAGATTCTTTAGTGAACTCAAAGAGGACTCCCTTCCTCAGCACAACTTCTGCTTGCTTCGATTCAGCAGCCTGGCATGTTGTCAGCCTTTCCACCACCCTGTTCACATTTATTTTCCTGGTCAGCATGTAACTCATACCCATGACTATTGCCACCTCAATGCACCAACATGAAAACCTAAGTTTATGCTTCCTGAATGCTCACATACTGCAAGTTTAACTCACACTCAAACTATTCAGAATCCTGGACAAAATCCTTAATAACTTAAAAATCAACTCATGACTGAAATTTCATGCAGAAGTGGAGTTGAGGAGATTCAAAACTTGGGTCACCATTTTTGTTTCAAACTATGAAATGACCTTTTCCACAGTTTATGGTTAACTTTGTACAACTTACTTTCTTGAGGTTAAGGTCCACATATGATAACGGAACATATTCCAAAGGCCTGACCTAAGAATATAACAGTGATGTAGAACACAAGACATTCTGTTAATAAATACTGCAACTACCTTTGTGGAATTGCTTTACAATGTACTGACTGCAATTGGCTCTTGAGTGAACACAAAGAAAATAAACTTGGATTCTTCAATTTAAGATTTGAAGGAAGAATCTCAAATTGATCCAGTGTAAGGCAATCTCAATGCAGCCTAATCCAGCTTTCCCTGTACTGGTAAAGGGGAAAAAGGGATTCCAAAAACCCATAACATTGAACCAGAAAAAAAAATTGGTGTCTTAGGGTTCTTAGCATTGGAGACATAGGGTTTAGTGCAGGGTTTAAGGATTCACACCGGGTTCACCTCTGGGGTTTAACACCAGGCTCTGATACCAAACCCAGAATTCCTCCAGACTTTGTAAAGAACTTACAACCAATGTTCTCTCTCTCTCTCTCTCTCTCTCTCTCTCATTACCTGAGTCGCTGTGGAAGGTACAAGCCCCTGAGACTTTGCCTGCTTATATCTTGTGCAGGATTGACAAGTGAGATTGACAGGGTGGTACGTAAGCACGGTGCAATTCTCGAAGCGACACACAAGCTCCTCCGTATGGAATTGGAGACTGAGAAAAAAGGAGGAGACGGCCGAGGCAATGTAGCAGCAGCAGCAGGAGCAGCAGCAACCATGGCTACAGTTCCCAGCCTGCTCGCGAGCCGTACGTACATTGGAGGCTAGGGAAGGACGAAACAGAAGACGGGCAACTCTCGCACTCGCTCACGTTCCAAAAACTGTCGCCTACCCATTCCTATTCCTCACATTTGCCGACCAAGCTCCAGCTAAAAATCCGATCAAAGTGACAACGATCCAACCCTAACAAAACCAGCAGGACGAAGACTGAAGAAGACAGAAAGATGCCTCTCTCTCTCTCTCTCTCCCTCCCCCCGATAATTGTGAACCAAAATTTATTCTTCTTCTCGCCGTCAAGGCTACTAGCTTGGTTGGCAAGACGTAGATGGTTTTTCAACAAATAGATTCTCGGAAAACACCAAACCCTAATTTCAAGCACAGATTGAAGCGCGTTTGTTGGCACTTCTGGCTGTAATGGACAGACTATGGAAACGACGTAGTTTTTCATCTGGTCCTCTTGTTTTTGATGAATGTTCTCCATTTGTTCCTGTAAACTAACTGTGAGTTCATTGTTTTTGGAACACTCGTGTGGCCTGTGCTGTGCTCAGTTGGCCAAAGTGTGAACTGGTTTCCTAAGTAATATTTTCCTGCCAAAACCATTTTTTGTAATTTAATTGAATTTTCAATGACAAAAACTACTCCAAATTCAACATTTTCTGCACCTTAGGTCTAAAAGTTTCCATCACCTTGATAAAATCCTACTCTTGAGAGCTTTCCAACAATACAAGAGCACACCCAAATTTCTTTATAATTTTTAGTTCTGATTTAAATTAATTTATAGAAAACAATTATTCAATATTCAATAAATTTTTCACCATATGTTGAAACATTATGAAATCAACTCAATGCACACATTACTCAGTAAAGGCTTTCAAATAGTACCACGAGCATAGCAAGAGTTGTTATGCTCCGGGACATCTCAATTTAACAAACAAACTACCTTCCTTCATAGTTAGATTTCCTAGTTTAATTGTTGTTCTATTGAAGGTATTCACAAGAGGTAGACCTATGTGTAAGGAAGGTAAAGCCTTCCATCAAGGGCATTACCAAAATAAAGGCCCACACAAGGCAATAGTTGAATTCAAACCCAATTTTGGTAATGCCTTCAACCAAAGGCCCAAGTTCACCACAAAAATTCCTTAACACTATTAGGTGAATTTTTCAAAGATGTAACAATAAAATCATAAAGCCTACTTTGCTACCAGTGGAAAAATTATGTATTTAAAGGTATATTGTCCAAATACACTACAAAATTTCTAATGGATCTTTATGTGTAGGGTAAAGCTCAAAGCCATGCACTATTAAGAAAGTTCAATTTGATTAATGTGTTCGCATTGATTAAAGATGATGTCCAAACTTTATTTGGCATGAAAAATATGTCACATTTTATTAATAAATTTGACTAAAATGACATTTTTGACCAAATGTAAATCTAGACATCCAATCAAAAGTGACAAACTTGAAAAAAGTTTGTCATGATGTTAGGGTTTAATCAAATCAAACATATTTATTTCATAGTAATTAAACTTAAGTCAAGGCTACCTAGCTAACATAGCTAGCTACCTTACTAATTAAGCCTAGGTTATTAATCTAGCCTAACACAATTATCTATTATTGATTAGGACTAGGTTATATAAAACATGGCATAGCTAGTAGAATAGGGGATTGTGTTAAGTCAATAGCCTAAGATTATTTAGTAGGCTAGGTAACTATGTTAAGTAGGTAATTTAAAATTATTTAATAAGGTGAAAGCATATTACGATGACCCTCTTTGGAACACTTTTGAGTTTATTATTATCGTACATGTAATATAATTGTTCCAAAAGTATGGTACATTTAATTTTGGGTATCAATTTTAATTTTTGGGCCCTACAATTGTTATTTTTGCACAATTAATGTTATGAAATATTATTTTTAAAATAAAAATAAATTTTATTATCTAATTGAAATATCCATGAGTATTTTGTAATATACATTCATATAATAAGGCTAGTGTTTCATTTTGACTACATTAACTTTAAGGTTTCATTAGTCATTAAAACAATCACTTTTAATAGAATTTTGAAAATGGCCCATCTAGTTATGCTTGTTCTCTTCCATGTGAATGTAATTATTTATCAAAATTTCAATTTGTCACACATTTATGACATCTTTGCTAAAAAAACTCATTTTTTGAAATGAAAATTTTCAAATTAATCACATGATATCCAAACATGGCTCTAACTATTTGAAATGACATGGTTCAACATATCTTTAACTTTTTAGAAAGATTTAAAATTATTTAAATTATTTTTGGAATATATTTGTGTTTTTGAATACACAGGTTTTGGACTACATTTGTTTTCACAAATATATTCCAATCTCTCACTTTATAAAACGAAATGAAATAATTTTTTTTCTAATATCTTTTTTAGTTATGTTTTAACATAATATGCAAAAAAATTATGAAATTCTTTCAAAAGTTTGAGGTGAGATACACTCAAACATGCACACCCTTAGAAAATAATAAAATATTACACCCCAAAATAGTAATAATTTTGGACAAGTCAATTTGGAATTTTCCATTTTGATTGTATTCAATATGTCTGAAAAACCTTATTAATTCTAGGCAATGTTTTTTTGGCAAAATTTTAAAAAAACATTTTTCAATCTTTTTGATAGTTCTCAAACTTTTTTTGACATAATCATTGAGTCTTTCTTTTGTTCCTTTTTAGTTGTTGCTTCCTTGAATAGAAATTCTATTATTTTTGAAATGCCAAGATTTAAAAAATTAAAATCCCTTCCTACTGAATTTTTTTTAAATTATTAGTTATTGAAGTCGAAATTTCATAGGATTATTAAGTTATTTTTTAAAATCTCCTTTACCACTAATCACCCCCTAACAAGTTTTGTTTAACACCTTTTATGGGCTTGATAATATAACCCTGCACAAAATTATGTTGTTCTATTGCTAGGTTTTTTTTTTTTTTCCGTTTTTGACTTTGTGTATGCAATAAATGCAAAAAATAATCCTTGTTTTTTAGTGTGTGATGGTATGCCAATGGTTAGTGCCATATTTCTTGTAAGGGAGGAGATGGGATCAAAACTTGTGCCATGAAGCAAAACATTTGCATAGAACATTAGTGATGAATAACATGTGGATATTTTAAAATTAAATGAAAATTTGCCAAAAATTCACCAAAAAAAATTGCACCAAAATCAATTTTTGAAAATAAAATAATTATTCGGCATCAAGATGTCGAACCTAAAAAGGTACTACGATAATGTGCCCCTTTTTTAAGGTCATCAAAATTGGTTTATCTCTTGGCCCTAGGTGTTCCCTTCTTAGAATTCTTCACATTGCTTGTCAATATTCAAACATAATAACGGTAGACATTGCTTTGAATGGTAGTCATATTCTTGTTGATTGCCTTTTCAACCTGAAAATCCATAGGACTTGAAAGCCTAGTTTAATCAATATTCACAAACTTTTCATTAGGTTGCATCTTGCTTATCATAACAATGATTAAATGGTCAAATTTTAATAATCAAGCTTTACAAATGTTCATTTGATTTAGTGTTTTATGGTAGCCAAAGACACAGATTATGGCAAATCTTCCTTTCTAACATTGTCCCCTTTGTTAACCAATGTCCACATGTTTGTATAAGTTCTAAATGCAATTTTGAATGGATTAAAGCACACAACATCAAAAGGTTGCAATGCATGGCTTGTGTGATAGGAAGGTAATCAAATCTAGGCACCATTGTTTACTTTGTGCACATCTATATCATAACATGGGAGTTTTGGCCATCTATAATAAGTAAATGACAATTAGATGTGCACAAATTTAAACCCACACAAGCTTAAAAAGAAACTATGACATTCAGTTCATTTGTTAAAAGGACTACTTATCATGGACAAGCTTGGGTTCCATCACCATTTTTTAACTGTTAATTCATATCTCATAATGAAATTTTGTCTAAATTGCTTGCCTTTGAATATGTACGCTATGCCAAACAATAACATTCATGACTTAAATAGTTTGTAACTATGATTAAATTTTAGTCATGTAGCATGACTTAATTATGTTTATGACTATATGAGTATATCATGTCATGAAGCTCACAAGTACATGATTAAGGGACATGATTTAATTTCAAAACCTTGTTTGATCAAATAATAAAAAGTATGGACACATCAAGAAATTGAAAAAAAATATATGAAAAGAATTTGTTAGTTAAATGCATGCATTAAGGAATAATATTTTGATAATTTTTTTAAAAAATATTTTTAATATATAACTTAAAAATTTCCAAATGTAACCGCCAAAAAAATAAAAATTGGAATAACTTATTATCATCAACCAATTGTGAATGATTTTAAATATTGTGATTTTGCACATGAATCATAATAATAAACTTAATCCAATATCATGTATTTGAACCTTTTTTTTGGAACTTAATATTAAAAAGCATTCAAACCACACATGTGCAGGTCGTTAACATAGGCTAAAATACCTACTAAGATCAATATATAGTTTCATTTAGTATATGTTTATTTAAATAAATAACTAAGGTAGCCTACCTACTTAGGTTAATTTGTATTGAACTAATTATGTGTTTAATTCTTACCTTTTTAACTACCTTACTATCTAGGTTAAACTACCTATGGCCATAGGCTACCTACCTATGTTAATATAATCCATGTACATACTTAGGCTAAACAATTTATATAAAAAATAAATCACCTACCTACTTAAAGCCCTCTGGTAACTTAGGTATGGTATGTAGGTGGTCTAAGTAACCTATAGATAGCCCATGTATTTAAATTAGGGTAAGCTACTTACATACCTAGGCTAATTTAACCAATAACTAATAAAAGTATTAATTATTATAATTAACTCCTATTGTTGACTTAGGTATGATTAACTAACTATATTTAAGGGTGAAAACACGGTCAAAAGAGCTAGGGGCACCAAGGTAAAAATCCTCTTCCAAGGACTATATGTGACATGTGTTGTTTTTGTGTTGGTTTATAATTTAAAATTTTGTATTTTAGGTACTTAGCCTTTTAACATTGCATTTTAGGTATAAATACATTTTGACCACAAATTGATTTTATATCATGTATATTATGTATTCATGCCCTCTATCACATAAACATAAACAACTTTTGTTAAAAACACATTTTCAAAATCCATAATTTTCAAGGTCAAAAACACTTTTGAACCAAATGTGTTTAAATCAGTTATAAAAATGATTTTCAACAGTTCAAGTATCAATGTTAAAATCTTCTCCGATTTTCAAAAGGAATGGTGTACATTTGGTAAAAAAAAAAAAAGGATTTGAAAAAAATAGAAATTATCCATTTTCAAGCCCTGAATGTTTTGAACATGCAATTTTTTTTTTGATTTGGGTCAAGTTTCAAGCATGTAAACTTTGCAATTAATAGAATATATTCCAAAAATTTTATGAAAGTCTAAACCATTATGATTCACTTGTGATCTTTCAAACATACACAACTATAGTTTTAAAGAGTGTCCACTCACTTAGGTGGTTCCTTTGACTATGTTTTTACTAATGTTGGCCAGTTTTGATTCCAATTCTGATTTAGTTACAAGGTCAACCTCATCGGAAGTTCCACAAAATCAAAAAATTAAATAAAAACCGGATTAACAATTCATAGTGAAAAGAAGAACTAGCATTGAACTGGATCGACGGTTTTAGGATTTGGAAAAAATAGGAAAAACCAATTCGATGAATTTGTTTCAACATTATTTGATTCTGGTTTTAGGTCAAGTAAAACTTCATGAGCATGCATGGTTTTATTGTTACATGGTCATATTTTGTGAGCTCCATTGTGCTTTGATAGCGGCATCCTAGGAGCTTTGGAATTTCATTGCACAAAATTCATAGTTTTGCAATTACCCACATGATGATCCACATTTCTTCTGCTTAATAAATGTCATGTCTTTGTCACTTTCAAGGTTTTTCTTCATCAAGTCAACTTTGCCTTCTGTGCTTTCCAAGTCTCTTTTGCTTTGGTTTCCTTATGGCCTTTTTTCTTTCTTTCCTTTTTTTCTCCTTCTTCTACTTAGTCTTTTTTTCCTTTGTCTTATTCATCTTGGCCTTACTTTCATGAGTGCAAAACAAAAAGAATCCATTATTATTTTTGTTTCTACATATCTTTATCCTTCTTTTCCTCCTTCACTTTGGTTTCCTTCTTCTTGGAATCTTATTTATTTTGTTGCCATAGTTGCTAAAAAAATGTATAGTTCCCATTTGTTTTATGTTATTTTTTAAATATCTTAAATCTCCTCCTTATTAACCTTTTTCTTCTTCTTTTTATTCATCTTTTTTTTATTCACATGGTTGAAAAAAAACTTGACAAAAATCCACTATTTTTGTTTTTGTTTTTTCCTAGGTCTTTCTATTGACCTTAAATTTATTCTTTTGTCTTATTCTTATTGTACAAAATTGTGTGTGTTTTATTACGTGGGAAGACTTGTCAGCTAAAAAAATTTAAGTGAAAAAAAGCTTATGGAAGGTTTTAAAAATATATATTACCTATATTTGTGAAATGAAACAAGATTTTTGATTTTGGGTTCAAAGGGGTTGCTATGAAGGCTAGATGTAACAATTGTTATGGAAAATTTTCATGGTAAGTTTTTTGTTTTGCCTTCTTTGTATGTATGTGATAACTTTTTATTTTATACCTATCAAAAAATCCTAGGACTATTAGAACTTGAATAAGTGAGTAATTTGGTGAGTGTCAATGGCCATTCATTTACTTGTGATCATTGTCTAAGTTGGGACCAAAAAATCAAATGTGAGGAATGTAATATCAATTAGACTAGTGGGTTCTATAATTTTTTTCATTTGAATGTTGTGAAGAAAACGACCTCCAATAATCCCATTCCTTGGAGCAAAGATTATATTATCTCTTATTTACTTAAATTAAAAAGAAATTATCAAATAATAAGGCTTTTTATTTATTGTCTAGCAAGTCTTTAATTTTTTTCTTCTTCATTTCTACAAAATGTATTTATCTAATTTACATTCTTGCTACTAGTGTTTTTAGTTTTTATATATGGCTTCAACAAATGTCGGCCATCCCATATCTTTTTTGGACAACATCTACGTCGAGGAACTTGACTTTGCTTTTTCTATTGAAGGAGGATCAAACCAAACATCTAGCCATCAACAAGATGCAACATGGTCATTACTTTATCATATATTACTTTAAATTAATCACATTACATGGCATCTGCATCACCACATAATAACATTTTGGGGCTTTTATGTTGTGCATAATGGTGACAAGGCTACTACCTATAGTACAACAAAAGGTGTCCTTGTATGCCTAATGATTTCATTGTATTTTTAGTGAATTCACTTGTCGTAATGAATGGGACCTAGTGGGAAAGTAATGAATTCACTAGTCTATTGAATGGGGATTAATGAACTACACCCACATTTTGTAGTAATGAACTACAACCCACAATAGTTGTGATGTATTTTGTGCCACCCCAAACACACTAATGCAGATTTTGCCAATGTGGTTAGAAATTCCAAAAGGCTTTTTACTTACAACAAGGACAATGGTACAACTACCTTGAGTAAACATGTGAAATGTGATCATGCTGATGAATATAACAAGTGGGTGTTGTATTTGGAACAAAAAAAGAAAGGTCTTGAAGCGATTGAAAACAAACAATAACATAGGAAAAGGAAAGTTGCACCTCCATCCCAAATTACAAGTTTTTTTGGAACTACAATACCATACCAGAAAAGTGACCCAAATCAACATGTTTTCCTAGAAGATCTATGTTTGTACATTACTAAAGGTTATCACCTTTTGTCATCAGTTGAAAATCCTTGGCTTAAGTGGTTAATGATGCATCAAAACCCTAAGGTGGTTTTCCAATCTCGTCACCACCTAGTAAAATAATTCTTCCTTGTATCATGTCAAAAACAATGGATTTAAATCATGTTTTTCTAGCTTTGACTCATTGTATCACTTGCACCACATCTTTTGACCTTTGGATGTCTCATGCAAATTACAATATTTTTGCAATAATGATTAGTTTTATTGATTCTGCATGGTAGCTTATTCATATAATAACGGGTTTGTTTGAAGTTCATAATATTGTACATGTTAATATGGCTAAACATGTGAAGTCATTGTTGGGCTCATTTGGTTTGTTAGATAAGGTAATAACCTATGTCAAGGATGAAGGCAACAACCTTGTATGCTTTAACTTTAGTTGTTAGTTGTTCCATTTTGAAGTTGGTTTCTTCTTTCATTGGATCTTGTTTTGGGCATGCCATGTCAAAGGCAACACAATATGCCACAAATGAAATTGAAGTTTGTGTAGGCATGATAGAGGTGAGCTTGAAGCAAGCCCAAGTTACCTTGCAACAAACCATCACTTGGAGGAAAAAATTTGCAGAAGGCTTGTAGGAATGGAAAGATTCTTGCCATTTTATAGGTATTTTGCTTAGGATTCTCAAAATACTAGTGAAAACGGAATTTGCATCATGTGTGATATTATTCCAAGAGACTTTTCAATATTAGGATGCCATTTCCATTTGTTATGGACACCAAGTGGCATCACATTTATTTTCACGAATGCCCTTTAACCACACTTGGGTAATAACAAAAATAATCAAGGTGCAATCACAATCAAATGAACCAAAAACCATGTTGAACAACTATTAAATTTTTTTCAAAACTATAATTTTTTTTAATATACAGGTAAAAGCATGATCAAGTATACATTTCATGATCCTTGTCAAGAAAAATGTAAAGTAACCATAAATCAAACCTTAACATATTAATGTTTTAAATATTATTTATTTTAATGATCAATACAAACATATTTTTGGAATTTATGTCAATGATATTGAAGAATCACATGTTTAAAAAATAGATCTAAGTAGATTTTTTAAAAATGCAAGTAGAATTTCGTAAACTTTCTAGGTCATCCAAAGAAACAAAGTAGGTTTCAAGTAGATGAAATATTGATTTTTTTACTTTCTTGGTTAATGGCCATCTAAAATTTATTCATTCATTTTCAACTTCCAAGGTAAAAGTAATAATATATCAATCTTTTAGTGTAAAAGTATTTTAAAACATAATTCCACCAATCAATTTTAGAAACATTTTTTACCTACTTTTAGTACACTAAAGTTTTCCAAACTCTATATACAACATACTATAAACTCAATATTGTGCACCATAATAGTTTAACAATGATTGAAAAGGTTTCAATTCTATTTTCTTGCATTCATTTTTAAAAACATGATCGCAACTATTCATAATCATTTTTATTATGTACTTGATCGTGTTTTCACCCATACTTTGGTGGTGCCACTTTAATGCCATGTTAATAATAAGAAGTTGTGTTAAAAAACTAATATGAGTGTTGAGGAATTCAAAATAGAAATTCAAAAAAATTTATTTTAGGTTTTGGTTTTAATAAAGGACCTAAGCTAAACTTGAACAACAATTACATGAAAAGTAGTCAATTTTGTAAATTACTAAATTACAGGTTCTCTTAATAATGGAATTTTGATGAGAAACAATTTGAGATGATGTTAAATGATTACCCACACTCAAAAAACATTCACAAATTGAAAATTATGGAATTTGAAAAAAATTAAAGTTAAAAATCTATTGAACAAAATTTCAAAAATTCTTTACCACATGTAAATGAGGTCTAATGTACATGACATCTAAAACAAAGTTGTATTTTATGATACACGAAAAAAATTTGAAATAATTAGCATATTTTCATACAATTTGAAATTAGGATAATTTTTCAAAATGAAATGCAAAATTTGGTAGAATCTATGCATTTTTAGAAAATCCTTAATTCTTCATCAAAATTTAATACAAAAAAGTGATGTATTGAGGAAATTATATGTATTTTTAATAACATATTACAAAATATTTCACCCAAAAAGTCCATTCTATGAACGAATGAAGATGACCACAAAAAAATAATAATCCTTGAATCTTTTGTCATTGTTGGCTCATTTCATTGTGATTGCACCCATCAACAAAACTTTGATGCACATGGTTCAGCAATGTGTGATAAATCAAAATCAATATTATTGGCTTTTATAAGATGCATTGAATTATGTCTTTTCTTTGAACATTGCCATGAAAGCTGGAGCATGTGTGATCCAAGCAAAAAATTAGTTAAGCTTCATTCAAAATGATTTTCAATTAGAATTGATATGTTTCAAGCTTGGGGTGTTGAGCCAGATTGTTTCTATTTTATCAGCATCCTTGCATTTGCTACATCTTTTTTTTCTACCAAGGTTTACAATATGTTAGCCATGATGCAAAATCCAAAATTCAAGGGCATGAAGGTTGTGAGAGTTTGTGGGGAATTATGAAATGGCACATGGTATTATGAAAGAATATGATGAAAAAATGGTTTTGCCTTTACTCATACAAGTTTACTTTCGAGTGAAAGCACACTAGGGTGGCTAAGTTTGAACATATTAGAGACCTTTTTCAAAGTCCTTTTCTAGTGTAGTTGAAAACTAGCTTGAAATATGAATATTTAAATTATATTGAAAATACAATTTTTTTCCATTTCTAATTTCGAATCATGATGTTATAAGAAATATAAAAAATATCACAATTTTTTTAAATTTAATTTTTAAATGCTTAAAAGGGCTTTTAAAATAATTATAATTTGTGGGATTTTGAAAAGTCCATAACATAATAAATTAAAACCACATTCCATTCATTCAATGGATCTTTAGGTTTTTAATCATAATCCATTTAATATCCCAAAGTTTTAAACACATAAGACTAACACATTATAAGATAAAAGTCCATATCCATGAGTTTTGCAAGGTGTGATAAAATTTGTTGCCAAGATTCAAAAGTCCATTACTCATTAAATGTTTAGAATTTTGATGTGTTTTTTTGCATTTTTAAAATGTTAGCTCTATTAGCATAACATATGTGAATTCTTTTTTTGATATTTCAATGAAAATATTAACGTTTTATATTTAAGTTTCAAAGAGATGTAGGAGAAACTCCGAGTGTGACACCTAAAACGGAATTGCATAGAATGTTTTCACCTTTCCACCTAAATTTGATGGCTACACCAATTGTTGAAGTAACCACTTTTGAGGAGGATGATTTTTTCGGCGAACAAATTTTAATGAACATGCAAGTTCTTCCACTTTGAGGAATGAATTGTAGCTCTTTCATTGTTGGGGCAACAATCCTAGTGAATGTGATCATCCTCTCAAATGGTGGGCCGGACATGAATGTCAATTTTCTAATGTGGCATTTTGGCACGCCAAGTGTTGGGTATAGTTGAGTCTCAAATTGAGACAACACAAATTTTTAACATTGCAAGTGTAATCACTACCCTTTGTGGATCTTGACTTGGAAGTGAAAACTTACAATGTTTGGTGTTGATTACCAAAACTTGGCTGAATGATGTTCATGAAGGGTGTGTGGGAGACATAGACTCTTTTATGATTGATTTCTTGACTCCTGAAAAAGACTTGATTGACAAGAATGAGGTCATGATTGAAGAAGGATTTTTTTATGATGATGTTTAGGGTCAATCTCAATCAATTTTACAAGATAACCCTCCACGTATGTTCAATCTTTGTTATTGTGAAGGTCACGGTTGGTTTGTTGTGAAGATGTTTTAAAAATAAAGAATTGATGATAAGTTTTTTGTTGGCTTGCCTTGTTGCATGCATCTTTTGTTTGTTGGCTTGCTCTAGGATTATTTTAATTAGGGTCTTTGACTGTTGGTTGATTCTAGGACTTTTTATTATTATCAACACATGCTTGAATGTGTCCTTCCTTTCCACCACTTCTTTCAATTGCCCACTACTTTGTGTAATGAAGTTATTGACTTTCGTGTGTAATTTGGCAGGTTCAGGTCACAAGCTTTGTGTTAAAAGGTCAATTGGAGCAAGGGTGCTTCCATTCTTCATTGGAGTGCACATATCTGACTTACAAGAGTGATATATGACAACTACTTGGAAAATATATTGTAAGCTCCTAAGTAGCAGCAAACAATATTTTTTAGATAGATTTCAAATTTTTTTCTCACCTTTTTCATTTGGGTGGCTTTGTAAAATTAGCTTCAAGCATGCAGTGCAACAATATATATTTTCTTCCCATCTTTTTTAGCTATGCAATATGAGATGGTTCAGAAAATTAAGAAAATTTGGAATTTCTTGTTTGTGTTAGGTAAAGCCATATGGGAAAATAAGCATGAAATAAACTGCACAAAGGATTGATTCAAGAGTTACAATATCTGGCCCTGCTCTGGACCCAGAACCCTAGGTTTCTATCTATTACAAAACCCTGGCGTGAATTTAAAAAAAATTGAAAACCTAAACCAACAGTTTCATTTTCTGAAAAAACAACTTTGAAACCGGAACCAAAGGTCCTCCTTACACAAAGAATATCCCCTAACCAGAACCCAAGGTTACGGTCAAAAGCTGAAACCGGCCAACACAGGTACCAACCCCACACTGGTTAAAACTTGAAACAGGCAATTTGCAAAGTTTTCTTTCCAGGAGATCTACTGTGGACACTGAATCCACAAAACCTAATGTCAATGTATATTATTTAAAGAATATTAAATGTCAGCTTGGGTAATTTGATCCCAATAGCTATTTAATTGGAAAACCCCTTGCTGAAACACTGCGGATCAAGCCACCTAAACTCAAATTATTCACAGTACTGCCAATAGTAAAGTTTGGAATCTCTAGTAAGCGTGTTTTACATATTTATGTCATGTTTTTAATTTCGTCAAAGTGCCGAATCTTTGCTGGAAGAGCGCTGATAAGACAGATCTTCACGGAAATTTTTCACCAAAGAAATTGCAAAATTGTAATTTGCCATAAAATAAAACAAGGGGTGTGTCACACTGTGGCCTTGCCATTTACGTTAAAAAGTATCTTAAGGCAAAAGAAGAATTATGAAAACTCAAATATTTCACCATGCAAAAATATCATCTTCAAAAAAATCCTCTAAACAAACCAAAAGCCTTCAAGATATATTATAACTCTATAATAACTAATCTCAAGTTTCAACACAAGCCAAAATATCATCTTTCAAAAATCCTCATATAAAAATAGACCTATTACCTAGGGGTCAAAATCCATTAAGCTGCTATACTCTATAATGAATCTAGAAACACAATATCCTTGCCTATCAATAAAATCACTGATTGTGAAGTAGATAATGTTTGGAAGGTGTTGTGCCCATTTGTCACAGATAATGTTTGGGTGGTCCTATGGTAATTTTGGAGTCCTACTACTTTTCTTGAGAATGATAAGTGGATGCACAGATGTGAAATCTTGATGTGTTGATGAACAAATGTGAAATCTTGATGAGTGGATCATGCAAAGATGTGAAATCTTCCACTGAGCTCCGATTTTAACCTAATCCCCTAGAATTTTTCCCTTGAACTTTCTTAGTGTAGTTGATTGATTAGATCATGGAGTTCACGAGATATGCAATCGAATCAAATCGACACATGAGAATTAGTGGGTGGAAACTCTTAGAAATACCGAGGCAGTGGAAAAAAGAGTTCAAATCACAGTTCAGTAAGAAGAACTACTGCATTGAACGTCATGATGCAAGTCTGATCAGACATTGAAATTTGTTTTTCTTGATTGTGCAAGGGCATTATATTGACTTGCAAGTCCTGAGATTGAAAGCAAAGTCACATCAAAATTTGATGGATCACAGATGGTGACACATACATGGAATAGATATGTAGTGGCCAGTAAATCTTGTTTATGTTTGAATGGGGAGCCTTCAAATAAGATCCCAAAAGAATTGGTCCATGATCTATTTACACTTCAAAATCCTAAATTTCGGACCTGGCATCATGCAGTTAGGACTGATTTCGAAACGATCTTTCACACGTCACATCAATTGAATCAGCCGTTGAGTTAGAATTAAAGCCAGCAGCTAATGAACTAGTGGGTTAACTCTGTTCTAGCTGTGAAGTCACCCAATCCCAATACTAAATTCCGGTTCAAGTGGGTTGGATTTCAAAGTTCTCAATGGAACATTGCTAAATTAATTTTCTACCAAATTTTTGAAATAAAAAGTGTACAAACACTCTCACTTTTATGTCTACAACATTATCATGCTTTCACCCTTTTCCAGAGACTTGCCACTAATTTAAATTGTGACTGCCCAGGATAGTTTGTAGCTAATAATTTGGGGCGACATAGTTTCTAAACATTTGAATGAGACGCAGTTCAGAGCGGTTAGGACGACAAGGTGAATCCTTCCAGGCTTCATCCAGAAGCTTCAGTAGCTCAGCAGCTTTGGCCTTAGTACGCATGGTGCACTGACTTTGCAGTAGCAAAAGAATTTTAGTGAAAGCACCTGCCTGCAAAGCCGTATGCAAGGAAGCTCGACTCACGTCTGAGGAGAAAGAAAGCACAGCCCACAGTGTGACAACTGCATGCTCTGTGGCCATGCTGGAAATTCCCACCATACGTTCCACGATGACTGGAATGGCTAACTGGTGTCTCCTCATCTCCTCGCGTCCTTCAGCGCAGCTGGCGAGAATCTCCAACAGTGCAAGTGCGTGCTCCGTATAGCACTTGGACCAGTTGGCTGCTGTGATGTTGGGAAGCAACTCTACTAAAGCACCCACAGCGCCCGCTTCAACAGCCGCTATCCGGTTCCGCCTCGGTAAGCTGCATAGGGCCAACAAGCACTTCAAGCTAGCTTGGATAGCTTTGGGACGGATCCTCAGATATTCCTCCTTCAAAAGGCTCACCAGTCCTTGAATTACTCCAGTTCTTGCGGAAGAATAATCCCAAGATGACGTTGTTACCCCGTCCAATTCCGCCACCTTGTGCAGTACCTCAACTGCATTCATTTTAGCTTCCAAGCTGCTTCCTGATGACTCGGAAATCAGCCATTGCAGACATGCAGCAAGTGATGTCTGATCACCAGCAAAAACTCGACTGCAGCTGCTGTCACTACTGCAGTCATTTACTGTTAAACGAGCTATTGCTCCTAGTGCATCTTCACATGCTTGGATCAACTCCCTGCTCAGTACATTCTCCCGACTATCATGGACCATTGTCAAGTCTCCGTACTGCAGATCTCCATGAGCAGCGGCGGCAGCAACTGGCACTGCTACTCCTGCAGCTTCTGGCAAAACTGCATTATCCCTCGCTATACTCTGCAACTTTTTCAGTGTCTGATATTGCAGAAAACTGTTTATCATACAACGTAGCAGTCGTCCTACTTGAGCAGCTGATTTGCTAACTTCTGGTTGCAGCTGCCGCTGCTTCGAGTATGGTGTTGGTGGTATGATCGACTCTTCACCGCCTGCGGCGGCCTGCGCCGCCTGAGGCATGAGATTCCCCGCAGACCAATCTCGAATCAGCCTTCGGAGGGTATGATTTGGGATAAGGTCATGGTTGGTGACGACTTGATTTGTTACGGGACATGTGTTGTGGCCTTCCTGGAGCCATTTCTCGATGCTACTACGGTCGTAAGTCATGCCAGTACTCACTATAACGGGATCTCTCATCAGATCCAAGGAGATGGGGCATGCAAAGAAGGAAGGTATAGGCACGCACACTTCCATTTCGTGATCACAATAACAACAACAAAAAAAGATTAACAAACGGAATAATCTTCCTCCCGACTTGACGGTCCGTCGATTGGCACTTGCAAAAACCACTTCTTCTCTCAAACGATGATCAGGATCTCAACTCGCGGGCCCGAGAGAGCTCCGACCTCTGACCTAGTATCTGAGAATATTCTGCATCATGAAAACCAATTAAAGCGAGTAGCAAATTGCAATTAGCCTGTCATGGGTGCAGTAGCGTGCACACCCAAAGGACGTTAACTAAGATTCCGACACTCTAGAATCGATATCAAGCTGGTTTCCGTAAGGATTTCGAGTCTGTGCAACAAAGGAATTGTGTCTTTCTGTGTCAAAAATGATCTTAAACGAATGAATTTTTTTCCCGAATTGATGCTTCACAACTCTGTGCAACTTGGAATATGCTTTACAGAACCTGGAACCTGGAACTTGGAACCCGGATGCTGCAGAACTCCATCCAACCTGCTGGAGACATATCTAAGTAGAGAAACTCACGTATTATACCTTCAAGGATACTAGCTAGTTAGTATGCTGCAATCAACTGCTTATAATTAACAAGAAGAACGATTCCTACTAGTTTACAACAAAAATTAAAGCAACAGATGTCAAGAAGAAAACGAAAAGCTGATGTATGAGGAGTGTGGAGCACCCGGACGCAACAGGGGATACTAGTAGCCGAGAGAAAGACACACACACATACCCAGAGAAGAGAAGGATACGGGAAACTACAAAAGCGCCATCGTGTGGAGTCAAAGCGCGTCGTCCGCACGGTGGGTGGGTCCGTCCGTCCGTGTGTGACAATAAAGTCGGGAGAGAGCGACAAAATACACTAGTACACCGCACCGAGCAACGGTGGTAGGCCACCCTGCTGCAACTCTTTCTAACGGAATTCCTGTTCAAAATTGTCAGTAAAGTTGATTGTCTGCTAAACGATCACATGGAGGATTGCCGGTTGGTAAATGTTCCTGATGCGTTCCCAGTTTGTTCCCCCCCCCCTTCAAAGTTCTCAATGTGTTCCCCAAGATGTTCACATTAGTGCCTCACTTTATCCCATATATAACCTTTGTCCACAATCATATACATATCACCAAATTGGAGCTCTAGTCATTTATGATTGTGCACTCAACAGAAAAAACATGTGTAAGCTATTCAGGGATCTTTTAAACCAGCTAGTTTCTAATATATTATGATATTGTTTTTTGTTGCAATGTGTTGATGAAGTCAATAGAGAGAAACAGCCCAGAATTCAAGGTTGCAATGGAATAGTTGTTACTTGTTATCAGGAAGCTGCCTAAAACTTTTACACTCGTTTCCTAGTATCTTTCATATGCCATTCAAACAGGCACATAACATGACACTACTAAATGCTACTTTCCAAGAAATATAAGGAAAAGCCAAACTGAAACACATATTGCTCAAAAGACCATTCACACCCAAGGCCAAAAGGCCGACATTCAATGACACTAAGTAGACATTGCTTACCAAGAAACACAAGTCAAAACATATGTATTTGGGTGGGTGCTTTTTCCTCCATTCCACTTTTGGGCATTCTCTCTAGTTTGCACATCAGCCCTCTCTTTGTCTTCCTCCCTTTCCCTTCTGCACTGGTGTTTTTTAATTTTTATATTATTCACACTTCTTTGTTATTCTAGTAAAAGACCACTGATTCAACACACATTTCAGATGCTACTAACTTCAACGCCAGTTTTCAAGAAATAATAAGAGTAGAATAGTCAAGTGAAACTGGCCATAGCTAACCAGCACCTACCCGCTAGCCAACCACGCAGATAGGATAGAATGTGGACAGGAGATACTTTTTTCCACTGTATTCTTGTCACATAACTAATCACAGTGGTTAGTTGTGTAGTAACCATCCACATGTACAGTCTTGGGCAGTTCTCATATTTTTGTCAGAACTGTCTGTTTTTGGTTCTTAGGGCGGATTCGGTTTGTAAGAATCAACCTAATTATTGAAAAAAATTCAACTGAAGAACCAATCAAGGTATAAAGTTCTTTAGTTTTTTGACTGACCTGCTTCTCATGATTCTGGTTCTCACAAATTTAATGATAATCCCTTATAAAAAGTGACTAGAACCAGGGGTTAATCAGAGGTTAATTCCAAAGCATTAAACCACTGGTTCCAATCTGGGTTTATATGAACCAGACTGAAATCAGGTTTGCTTTTCAGAACCCAAACCAAATCCAGAATCGAGATTTTTAGAAAAAGAATTTAACACAGAACTAAAACCTTGATTCCTTTTCTGTGTGAAAGTGCAATCCAGGCAATTTTAATTTATCTTTTAGAACAGGAGCCAGAGGTTCTTCATAAAAGTAAAGAATCATGCAACACTGGTCATTGCGAGTTTCTGATTGACAGTGCACACTGGTGGGTGCTAGGTCACGTTCTCCGGTGAAACTAAAGATATCTTAAGGGCACCTTGCAGGTGACGAATGGCCATTGCTACTTTCCAGCCTGCATGTAGGCCCAATTCTTGTACCTTGTAAAGGATCAAACTCTGGTTTTACTATGGGCAACCAATCTTTTTGAGGCATGTGGAAGCTGATGTCACATGGATGGGGAAAGGGTTAGTTCAAGGTAGTAATCATCAGATTTTATTTTATTTTTTCACCGTCAGCAACGACAAAACAAAGAACCCTCAGAATTTGGCCAATTTGGGATCTTATTCTTTTTGGGTATTTTGTACTCATACATATCCATATTGCGCAAGCCAATTGATCAACTATTGACTTTTTGGCAAAAGAAAGTTGCATAGAAAGCAATGGTTCTAATACAGTGTACTAACCAGTCAAAACTTGAATGCTTTTTGTCATTGAAATTTTACAGAACTAAATTCCTAGATATGATTTTTCATTTTTGCAAATTTTAATACCTTTCGAAGTTGGTTGAATTTTAAGAGATATATATCCAGTAATTATTTTTGGCACCTCAAAGCCGTGTATTTCATTTTTTTTTTAATTTCACAAATGTAGGAAGTTCATGTTGAAAGAACACTTTTTAAGCTTTAAAAGACACGTTTTCCCTCAACTTTTTTCCAAAAGTAGCCACAATTCGCCACAAAACAATCTCTGCCTCAAAGTTATAGAAGCCATTGATCTTGTTGCATGGATTTTATTGGGCAAACCTTGGAAGTACCTTTGAGTTATGATTAGGCCTCTTCCATTCAAAAGCATTTCCTACTCTACAATTCAACACGTTGGGGACACAAACCTATGAATTCACCACTCATTTCATACAGCACTGTTTTTTCTCTTGGAGAATTTTCGCCACTTGGCAGAATTATTTTTTTAAATGCCAAAAAATGGGTGTGTTGGGTGTGTTTTGGGTTTTCTGCTTGTCAAATTTCAAAATTTTCAGAAAACTTCACAGGATTTTACATCAGGTTTCAGGAGGTCACCACCGAAATAGAAGCATGCTTCAGATTTTATATTTTCATATTTTTATGCCAAATTTGGCAAAACCATCTAATAGATGATAGCCAATCTTGATACATCACAAAATAAAGCACTGTTACACTGCTGAGTTTCATCTGTGCTCTTCTGCACTTCAGTGCACTCTTTTTCTAAAAAATTGTGATGTTGCTCAAGTTGTGTTTGTCCATAAATACATTTAGCCAAATTTAGCAAATATTCAGAATATGAAAATATGAAATCCTAAGCACCCTTTCATGTAGGCAAGTATGGTGATTTTTGGCAATTTTTATGATTTTTTTTCTAGTTTTGGCGAATTTCTTTTTCAAAACATGGGAATTTGTGACAGAATATTCTGTTTGAAAATATCTTTTGCAAAATGGCAAAAATTAGCCACAAAAAAAATCACTGCTCCAGCATATAATCTGAAATAAATATAATTTGCATCTGAAAATGCTGAATCTGGAACACGTTATTGCACCATGCCATATTCCAAGCTGAAAGTTGAAGGTTAAGCGTGAATTAAAAAAAAGGGCTCTAGGACATGGGCATCAAAGTAAAATCCTTAAAAAACCCACCTGGAATCAAAAAAACTGCGAAGTCCTGGATGGTGGGAGCTAGCTTTTAAATTTTCCTGAGAGCATGGAATATTGGCTCTATGGTATGAAAATCTCAACACCGTGTTGAATCTGGGGCGCCAGGAAAGCTTTTCACCCAAGCAGAGGAAAAAGATGTAACTTAGAAGAAGATGTCAATTGTGGAGAAGGTATGTAGGTTGAATGCAACTCAAAAGCTGTCATGAACTACACATTGTGATGACATATTTGATTGTTTCTCTTTACTTGTGTATAAAGAGTTAAGATCAAAACTTTTACCATGAAAATAGAATATGTATTAATTATATTAAACTACATATATATGTAAGGGAAAAAACTATGCATCAATTGGGTATTGAGCCAAATCTCAATCAATTCCAAACATATTCTCTAGATTATTTCCCCTCTTAACACTTGCTGTATATTGGTTTGGCCAATATCAATTGATCAAGCTGAAAGGCATCTCCAATCCCAACCCTAAAATAACCTTTTCACAAATATGTTGTGATGTTCTTCATATTGTTGTTCAAAGATCAATGTTGAGTAATTATTTGTTATATTGTTCTCAATTTTTGCTGTTGGGAACTTTGGGAACTCATTGGGAAGTTCAGAAGACTCAATCAGAGCGTCATGGGAACTTGGTGAGAACACTTTGGGAACACCATAATCCAAAAAACTCAAAACCACTTGGAAATCAACTTTGGAACTGGCCTTGGCCTAAACCCAGAACCAAAGGTTCATATACAGATTCGACTTGTCAAACCCAGAATTATTGATCAACAAAATTTGACCTAGCCCCATACCTAGCAACTATTATTTTTTCATAAATATTTCAGAGACCCAAAATCAAAGGGTGTCCATTTTAAAAAAGCCCTAGACCCAAACCCGACAGTTCTTGTAAAAAACCAAGAACCAGCCAACATTCTTATTTACATATTTACATGGAATTCCAGCAAATGATTCTGAATTAGCAACAATATGATTTTATTTTTTAGAATCTGTATTTCTCAAACCTCATAGGAGACCTTCTTTTGGAGGATTGAGTTCAATTAGCACCTAAAATTATATTACATTGCAAATTTATTTGGGCACCAACAACTAAGAATGCACGATTCAAACTGGTCCACCAATCAAGCTATGAGATTTTGCATTTGTTGTTTTATTGAAAAATAAATTTTGAAATTTGAATATCCCATCAAACCAAAATGATGTAACAATAAACCAACTGACTTCTGGACACGTGCATCCTATCTGGAGGTTTTGTCTTTAGTCTTCACAACATATAGGTAACTACCAGAACACAATTGGGAGGATTGAAGATCTAGAAGTGAACAAACATTTTGGGTTTTGATTAAACACCAGTTCTGTACAGTTGTTGATAAACAATTTGAGGTATGTCATTCTCCACATGCTACAAAGATATAACCTAGCTTAAAACATAGTGAAGCCTACAACATTGTAATGACTAATGACTTATGACCCAAATACTTCACCAGTTTGATCCCTTTGCAGTATCTCAGGTTCCCTTCAATACTTTCAACCTTTCTAAGCAGGGTTTTTTTTGTTCAATATTGTGAGGTCGATGGACCAGTGATGATCCACAAGAGGACTAAGCCAAATTTGGCTCAAGGTCACAGACTAAAGTAAAGATTTCTTCAGACGCCACTATAGACTGCCGACAGACAAGAACATATGATCTAAATATGGCAAGTTCCACTTTATTCTCTCAAAATGTTGCAATTTGCCCTTTTTTCCTCAAAAAAACGTCCTTTGGACAGTTCACAGCCCCTTTTTTTCCACCAAGTCCACCAAGTGGCGAAAATTCGCCACAAAAATAATCCCTGCTTCTAAGAGCTGATCAGCAACGAAATAGAAGAGAAAATTCTTGTGAATTACTTGAGGTGCCAATTGTCAGAGTTGGAAAATAGGAAGGTATGTAGGTATTACACATGCCTCTGACATTACGCAGGCTTCTTCAACTCCAAAATTTCCAAATGCAAAAGGCCGCTGATGAAAGACACCTTCCTGCAATGTCACGCCACTCATCAGAATTCTTCTTGCTCAGATTAGATAACTAAGAAAAGCTCGAATCCCATCTGAAAATTCGCCACACCTGACACAGCACATATGATCATACAAGTCGATCTCAGCCTTTTCTTTACTTGCGAGATTTGGTCAAAAATCGAATTCAAAAAAGAGTAAATCGTTTTTTTAAGGTTTCAATTGCCAGAAGTGTCGATGTTTCTATTTTCAGTTTAGTAAGTAGCCAGAAATATAGAAGGACAATTAAAGACTTTTAATTCATATTTTGGTTTATAGGCAGATTTGGCTAAATCTTCCTCATTTAAATTGTGCAACTGTTTGGGAGCATTTTTTTTACTTGTGAAATTTGGTCGAAAATCAAACTCAAAAAAGTGAAGTGTTCTTTTAAGGTTTCAATTGCCAGTCGTGTCCATATTTCTATATTCGGTTTAGTAAGTAGCCAGAAATATAAAAGGACAATTAAAGATTTTTAATTCATATTTGGTTTATAGCCAGATTTGGCTAAATCTTCCTTGTATGAGATCGTGCATGTGGTTGGCAGCCTTTTCTTAACTGGAAAAATTCTTTCAAAAGCCAAAGAAGTTTTCAAATTCTCAAAAAATGAAGTGATCTTTTAGGGTTTCAATCGCCAGAAGCAGAGAAAAGTAATAAAAATTGTCATATTTCTAGAGAATAGACTTACTGAAATATAGAAGGATAATTAAGTATGTGTACTTCATATTTGTTTTGTTTTGTTTTATAGCAAAATTTTACTAAATCTTCCAGCTAGGGAGGATGATCTTCACTATTTCTACAAGGTGGCCACTTTGGCTGCATCACAATACCCGTAAAAAGAACACTGGTGGGTGGGTGCACCCAAAATAAATGAAACTAAATGAAACCACAATTTGAATCCCATCTGAAATTGGCTACATCTGAAATAGCATACAAGATTATACAAGTCACTGCACCCAAAATAACTGAAAGCCGCCATTTGGGTAGTTTCTAGGAGAATGGCATATCACTTCAATCCTGGGGATGTACTTCCACACATGCAGTAGTAGTAGACTGTAGTAGTAGTAGACTGTAGTAGTAGTAGTTCCGGTATCAGATACGTTTGTGGTGAGTGAATCTTACAAAGAGGCATCAAGAGCTTTATTTGTAACTCCACATCCACCCAGAGTTTTTTCCTTGGAATTTGGGTAGTAGCCTAACTAGCTGCTTTCATCTGGGCTTGGTTGAAGGAGGGTTTTTTTAATATGTTTTTAATATTAAGTGTTTGTGTAGAACCTCCTTCGATGTTTTTTTAGTTCCTCCTTGGATTTGAACCCATCGCCACAAAGAAGTAAGATCTAATTATTACCACTAACTTTCTTTTTTTATCAAAATAACCTCATCTAATTTACTTTTCATGTTATTATTAGTAAAACTCCATGACATAATTGTGCAGGGTGTTGTAGTGTTGTAACCTTTCTTCTTCTTTTTTCTGACATCTCACAATGGTCAATGAGGTGTTTAGTGTCTTGGGTGACAACATGCCTTGTAGGATTTGAATAAGCATGCTAGCAACATTCAATGCATGTATAATTTTGGATACATGGTTTTGTTTGGCTTATGTGAACAATGCTTCATAGAATGCTTCAAGGTTGAATGAATAGTGCTACATTTAATTTTGTGAGTGCAAAATGTGATTTTATTATAAAACATGAAGGGGAAATTGTGGTTACAAGTCAAAGCTTCAAGTAAAAAATTCAAACCCACAAAAAATAGCAAATTTCAAATACATACCAACCGCAAAGACAAAACTCAATGAGCCACAAAATTTTGTTTATGTTTATCAACCAAAGGGGTTGAAACTGAATCCAATTTTGGATTCTTCCCAACTAGAATGAAAGGTGAACTTACACATACACACACATTACAACCCTAAACTTCAACTTAACAAACAAGATCATGCATCTTTATCATAATTACCAAGTCTTCAACTAAGTCGTTTTGGAGTGGTAGAATGGAAATGTCTCAAGTATGTAAAATTCTTGCACATGCATCCAAACCATTGGGTCCAAATGTTTTATCAACCAATTTTGAAGCTTAGATTTCACAACCTTCAACATAAAAAAGGATATCTCATATTCAACATTACACATAAGAATAACAATGGAAAGTTCCATCAGAAAAATATATTGCATACATACAAGATATTTATAATAGGTATTTGTACATATCTAATATTTTTTATTCACTTAGTTTTTTAATACAAAAAAAAGTGCCTAACCCCCTCCCCACCCCCAAAGAGATATGTTTACAATCAGAAGGAAGTTTTAAAGTCAACATACTGTTGCTCTTCATGGTAATGGGGAAAAAAAACCTATTAAGTTAGAAATGATTTATAAAGCATAAACTAGAAAAATAAAATAAAAATTGCAACTTGTCATATGCAACTTTTTTTTTTGTAAAAACAATTTTCTTCTAATGATAAGAACAAGTTGAAAACTAGTAGGCAAGATTTTATACTCATAGAAATGACCAACTAAAGTGGGTAGGAAAAGTAAGTTTAACATCTGGCTACATTCAATTGATGTTAAATTTAATACCAAGTTTGCAAAAAATAAAATAAAATAAATAGATTAAATATTCCCAAAAATGTAAATGTAAATTCATGTTCAAGGATACTTTTTTATCAACCTTTAAAAGATATTTATTTTTTCAAAATGTATACTTGATTTACCATAAAGTCAATGAAGGTGCCCATCCTTTTAAAAATTTTAAAAATCAATACTCCATTTAATTGCAATCCATTTTGGTCAATGTTCACATCTTTTGCAAATATATGGATTTTTTAGAAAAATATTTAAATGCACATAAACAAGTGATCCTTCAATATCATTGTCATGAATCAAAAAATTGTTCATATTAATCATTGAATAAAATAATTTATTCACTTTCCATATATCAAAGTTTATTATGGTTACTTGTCATTTTTTTGACAAGGCAAGTTGCTTGTACAAATTGTCTTGCTTTGACCCCACCCATAGACATGAAAGTCAAATCATATAAAATGAGAGATTATTTAAATGCTACAACCTCAACCAATCATTATGGCCAACCAATAAAAAATAATCATTTTTAACTTTCATTTTGGAGATCATTTTATCATGTGCATATTTATAGATGCAAATTTAGTTTCACGTTATTTTAATGTCGTACTTCATCCAAAGTATTAAAGTTATCAGTAAAGTTGTAAAAACATGACATTGCAACTTCTAGTTTGGTTGAAATTCAAAACATAGCAAACAAATGCCCATGACAAAGTTTATAATTATGCCAAAGCAAACACATGCATAGAAAAAGCCAAAAACATCTTTGCTTATGGAAAAAAGCTGGAGGTATTTAGAATTGGTATTCAAATTGTGGTTTGGGAAATGCATGAGTTTGGCATTGTAGATCAAGTTATTTTGGTTTGATGTTTTCTTTTGTGCAATTTGATATGTGAGTTTATTTGTTTCACACCGGTTTGATTTTCAAACTATCAATTTTTGCAATGCCACCTTTGGTGTTTGTTACATATGCTTCCAATTCATGTTATTTCTTTTGGTAATAAAGAAAATTTTCATATTGCAACATTTCTTTCACTTTTGGATTCATTAGAAAGTATTTAACATTTGTTTTAACCATCATTGGTATTCATGTGGAGTTCATAGAATTCAAATTTCAAACATTGCTTTGAGAAATACAACTTTTATTCTCTATTGGATTTCACTAATTTCATGTATTCATCCCTACTTTTGGGGTTTTGTCATCAATTTGGCTAACTTTGAATATAACAACACTCTGGGGATGAAAAAACTCAAAGAAGGGGTCAAATTGGAGATGATTTTAAGAATAATTTTACTATTTCATTCTAACATGTAATGAAAAAAAATAATCATCAAAACTTAAGTCATGGGCACATATCCAATGGCTCTTTTTAACTTGAAACCAGGCTCTTTTTAACCATGAAACTAGGCCCATGAAACCCTTCTCCTTGAGAGCTTTCCAAAGAGACCAAGAATGTGATTTGAAGCATCCCTGTTGGGTGGATCTCATAAGTTCAAACAAAACAAACAAACTACCTTTCTTCATAGATAGATTGGTTTATGTGTCCTATTCAAAGTATTACGACCTTTTTCCAAGGTGGGATATGCAGCTATATGCTAATTTTTTGGGGTTGTTAGTGTTAATTAATATATGCACCTATATTTTGGATCGCCAGCTAAAAACTGGGTTGTGTTCTGGACTAGGCCGTGGCAAAACCCATTATCGCATAAGGAAATAGTGGTGAGCCTGATAGGATGTGCTCTCCATGCCCAAGTAGCCTTTTTTTGTGGCCTCCCCAATTTTACAAAGGTCATACATATTTTGCATTTAAACCAAATCTTATGGCATCCAATTTGGAGTTTGCAACCTTTAATTAGAGTTAAAATGTGGTGCAACCATATGTAAAATAAGATCACATTGAGATCACATTTGGGGGGGGGGGGGAATTTTTGTTTTTAGTGGGTCCAATTAAATTTTTTGTAAAAAAAATCATTGTTGGGAAACCCTCACAAGTTTCCAAAAGATTTTT
>Ga0116231_10002091_pt1 | contig 41779 bp, 28 predicted proteins | sample S1TSphgellanicum_2_FD_89695 | JGI IMG/M metagenome (GOLD analysis project Ga0116231, IMG submission 89695) | Host-associated microbial communities from peat moss isolated from Minnesota, USA - S1T2_Fd - Sphagnum magellanicum MG | ecosystem: Host-associated > Plants > Peat moss > Unclassified... | reverse complement strand
CAATGCTGGCACAGTGCTTACATGGGACTGGCTTTGTGAAAGTGATGCTGGTGCATGTAATGAGATGCCCAAATAATTCCTTAGGTGAGTCCCCAGATAATCCGTATGTGGGCAGGTTTGAGCAGCTGATTCCTGGTCTTCAATGAAGCTGTGGCTGAACTGGATACACAAAACACTGCCCCTCAACCCTGCCAGTTGGAAAGGCAGATCGATATCAATCAAGGATAAGCTACCTTGGGCATTCCAGTACTGCTGCTAGTGTGCATGATGACAGCAACATCATTAGGAGCAGGCATTTCAGCTTTGACAGGTAACTGTTCACCCAAGCTCTCAACATGTGAGGAGGCCACTGTCCACTCACTGCTCCTTCATTCAAGATATGGATTTGACTTCTGCTTGTCCTCAATATAGACAACCCTTTTAACTGTCTGAAGTTGATCACTTAAAAGCCACCAGCTTCTGCAGCTGCTTGCAATCACAAACCACTGTGGTAACCTCTGTCTGGAAACAACCAAACAATTGCCTCTACTGGACATATATACCTACAACTTGACATTTGAGTCACTTGATATCCATAATGCAGTCATTTTGCTCCTCTGATCATGAACTAAGGCAAGATTCAGCTATACATGTGTCTACATCCCCTACAGTCCTTCCAACCTTAACAAAGGTCAATATTGAACTACCTATGACTGACCAAATGCTGCAAGATAGAGAATTGTTCCAAGAAACAATGGGTAATAGATGGGTAATACATTTGGTCATAGGTAGTTCTCTATGTTCCCAGATAGGGAATTGTTCCCAGAAACAGGAATGGAAGGTTCTTCAGCTGACCTCATTTAAAGAATGTGCAAGTGCATCCTCTCCCAAAGAGGTATAGATAGTAACAACTGGAGCATTCCGTTGAAAGCAGCCCTTCACATGAAAGTGGGAAGTCCTCAAAATTTATGTGGAATATGAGCAGAATACAATAGTTTCACCAAATCTTCCCATCCCCCCAAAGCAGAATGAAGGTGCCCATGCCACCACACTGTATGTCTGACACACCTACAATTGGCATCTGAAACATCAACTAACATTGAAAAAGCTTGGAATACCTGGAGAGCAATCATCCATTCTGCTTGTCTCAGAAAATATGGCAACCCTCTCTCCCTTCTGATCACCAATGCCTACAAGCCCTGAAGCGAAGTTGGTAATGTGTTGGAGTGCTTGCCCATAGGATACCCACTCATAATTTCCAAGAGTTAGTTTCTCAAAGGCCTTGCCATCTTTGCTAAGTTCTGTCTCTTGCTTAATAAGTTCTCTTGTCCCAAGGAGATGGTTCCCTGAGTACTGTTGATAAGCTAGCTCAAACAGGGATGCCATTGTGTTGGCCCCCTCCCACGGTGTCTCTATGAGGCTCAAGAAATGCTGGTTGCACTTTGTAAACCCAGGTTCACCTCCCACATCACAGGTGAGAGCCCGTTGCTTAGCATTCTTGCCATCCTTGCCAATGACGACTGGGAGAATGAAGGGTATAATGATGGCAAGCACACATCCTACTAGTAGTTGGGATGTGTCAAGGGCAAGGTGCTTGGTGCTGGCAGGTGGTAGCCCTGGTAAACCCCCTGGACTATTCAGATCACTGAATGGTGGCATCCTAGATTCTGTAGCTGCCATGTGAAGTCAAATCATGGATGATAACATGAAGAGCTGGGGAATTGAAAGAAAGACATGTGAAAGCAACAAACACATTTCCTGGTATCACATAATGATCAACTCGCAAAAAGAAGCTTCCTGAGTGAAATGCTATCAGGATGTCCATCCTCCAATATAGTAGGTCCTGTAACATCAAGGAGATAATCATGCTCTGGCTTGAGATAAAATTTACTTCAACCTTCAAATTGCATGTTATCCTCATGTGGGAGTCACAAACATAACCTGAATCCAACATCCAAATTGCATGGATTCTACTTCTTGAACAGTCATTACCAGAAGCTTCTTCTAAGTACCAGGTTATGATGCAGGTCTGTTCCCCTCAACCTAGGAGACTTGTATTTCCAGCTTCCTTGCCTTGTCCTGCTTTTAATTGTGCAGACCAATGGCATTGAGAGGTATGTGTTTTCATGATAATTAGTGAACATCAAGGAACTTCCTGGCTAAGAGCTACCCTAAGAAGGCTTACCTTTATATACAGTGCAGCTGCCTAAATGCTCTGTAATAACCACAACAGAGACCAAAATCACATACAACAAACTGGTCACAGAATCTCAAAACGCTACTGAAGGCCATCACTGCCCTAGTTCAGCATCTTAAAAAATTGTAGATTTCAAGTTCACCCTGGAACTGCAACTTGCATATATAACTCCAAAAGAAGAGCACAGAAACACACAAAGATCATCAAATTTCTTTCCTGCCATAATGAAAGAACGTGAGCTCAACCACAACAACCCTGAGCTGGACTCCTTGAGGAATTTGCAGAAATTGCAAGGAAAAAACAGTATTGGACAAGAGATGCAGATGAAAAGGAAGAGGAAAATGATGACAGAAGGGCATCTGAAAACGGAATGCCTTTGCTATTGAAGGGAGATACGTATACACTTTCTGAAACACTGTATTGCTCACAGAAACAAAGCAAGATATCGAATTCCTGACCTCGGTCGCAAAATTGAGCAAGAAACACAAAACCTGAGCCTGTTTGTTGTGGATAGCATGAGAAATATTTTCAAACATTTTGGGGGATCGCACAAGAAAGAAACCCCCGCTATGATAGACGCAGGTGAACAAGAGACAAGACAAGAGTCAAGGAAATCTGATTGAGGACGTCAATGTGAAAACTCCCAAAAGCAACAAAGCAGACGCACCAAATCTTGTTGTCAAACCGCCGCCATCAGGAACCTTTTTTTTTTCCCGCACGCTACGTGAAAACACTGACCGGCCCTCGCAGTTTCAGAATTTCACAGAAACCGCAGGGGAGAAAGAAGTACCAGGCACATGAAGACGCAAAGAAGCGGGAAATAGCAGCAGAAGGCGGATCTGAAGTCGCCGAGACGTTGCATTGGTGTGGAGAGAAAGCGATGGCGTGCAAAAGCTTAGTGACGATGGGCGATGGCGCAAGACTTGTTCGCTAACCCTCCTCTCTGGTTGCATCCAAACCTCAAGTGAGAAGGGAAGGTGGCCTGGCGGTGAGAGGGATGAACGCAGCAAAAATCCAATAAAAGATCGACGGCCGGAACCATCGCAGGGGAGGAAAAAAAAGAAAGGCCAAAAGATGCATAGCCCGCAGGAATGAAAAAAAAAGGGAGAGAGCTAGTCCCTCTCTTGGTAGGTAGGAAGCTATTTCACCCATGGCCCCTCTAATGTTGCTTACATGCAAATCATGAGATCTAATGGTAATGGGAGGTGTAGAACAAGCATTAATCACCAACATAATCTTCGTCTTTCTATAGCAGAGGCTAAAGCGCGTTGAAAAGCAATATTAACCTATTGCTTAAAAAATTGAATGAAAAAAAATAGAATAAATGACTTTTCAATTGTTGATCGTGGAAAAAATGGGCACACTCCGTGAAACAATCCATATCATACATGGGTGCGTCGTGCACCTCTATGGTCATTGGAATAAAATGGTATCTCTCACGAAGTCTTCTATACTTGCAAATCTTAACAATGGCATTAAGTTCCACAATTGCACCTGTTGGTCAACTAATGATACTCGAAACCATCATCTCCCACGTTGGGTCACTAACCACCACAGCAACAATGAAGACCCAATCCTCTCAAATCGACTCGTAATGAAATTCCTAACGTAAAGGTGTACCATTTCTTTTTGCATACAACATGCCCACTCTCTTGAACAAAGGCATACATGATGTCTCAAATGACGTCATGTGTGGCTATTTGCTAACCTCCAAACGGGCAACGAATTAAGTGCGTGCCAGACGTGTCGTGGTGAATGTCTATCAAATATGTCTATAGACCTAGGGTGCCAATAACTATTAGATTCTCAAAAAAAAGGTGCATCTCCTTAATTATAAGAGGACGACCATCTCGCGCTACATGTAAGCATGACTAAAGCATGTGTGGGCCCCTTCAACATGAGAAACATCCTCTTCCAAAATGGGTTTATCAAAAATATGAAACCTAAAGCACAAATACAAAGCCACTAAAGTCCAACTCCTTAAAAAAACAAATGGGGCACAATCTTCCATTGAGAGAAGGCTTATACCACCAAAAGATATCGGTAATCAAACCTAGCACCTCGTTAAAGGGCCTTGAAAATACTCCCATGATCTTAGACCCATAATGTCCCCACATACTTGCATAACTTTCCTTTTGAAACTCACCAATAAAGACAAGAAGGAAGAAGGAGGTACTATCCATGTGAAATAAAAAGGTTGACGAACTACACATGAGGACAAAATGCCCAAAGCAACTTGGGTGTTTCTCAAGAAAAAAAAATCATCAGTATCTACCACATCCTAAAATAAAACCTCCTCCAAACAATGTGTGGCAAAGTTGTGAGAACCCATTGGCACACCTAAAATATGTAAACCATCTATGACCAAAATGCAACCATGAAAAATCTTTATGCTTACACAGAACCTTGACCCTAAGCCCAATTAGGGCTAATTGGGTCAAAAGGTGGTCAAAGGTGCGAATAATTTCACTCATGGGCCCCACGATGTGAGTATCATCCGTTAAGGATGGAAAGACGCAGTTAGGGGCCCACATGATGGTTTCTAGGAAAGTTTGATAATGGGCCAAAACAAATTAAAAGACCTCCTAAGGGGTCACCCTGCTTCGTGCCTAAAGATGATTCAATAATGGTGATTACTAGACATGAAATTAAAAATTTTGTAGAATATTTCACACTACTGTAATAACATATTTGCATTTCACATGCATATGTTCATTATTTATGTCTTAAATCTCAACAAACTTAACACTACCATTCATTCCAACATCAAATTCATGGTTATTGCATATAACTAGAATCTACACTTCAAAATACATTGTAAAAAACTCCAAGAACGATATTACAATTCATTTCATCATAATCTAACACTACAAAAAATTCATACAAAAAATGAACATAAAATTCATTGTAGAAGTCTATGTTTTTTTGTATTACTAAAAACATGAATCCAAATTACAACATAATCCCATGTTTTGTTGAAAAAAAATTCAAAACAACACTTAAAATCTATGTTATATCAAAACAAAGTCTTTGGTTTTCCAACTACAAGTACCTATAGTTTCTCCTACTCTTCTCTAAAACTTTGTGTCTCATCTTCTCCTTTTTCTCTCTCCATGTTTTCTTTTTTTGAACTATCCCAAATCACTTCACCATGATCCAAACAATAATAATTCAAAATTCAAGCTAACAAAATTATTTGATCAATCCCTATCATAATTGCCTTGTTCATCCAAAATCACATACTCATCCTACCCCCATAAAATCACCCATTCCACATGCTGCCCATGCTAGTAATAAAGAGAAAAATGAACACCATAAAACAACCTAATAAAGGGGATAATGATCACCAAAGGCCCCTTGACATCACACAATTTTCTAAAAATAATAGCTCAAGAAATGCTATTAAAAACATTTTCAATGTCGACTTGCATCACGGCCCAATTAAGGTGTAGGTCAAAAAGGGTTCGAATGCCAAAAAGGATGGCCTCATTGCCTCCAAGGGTTGATATTCCAAACTAATGGGGGGATAGGTGTTTTTGAAATGACCCCCGAAATTATAAGACACTGAAATAACTAATAAGTTGAAAAAACACATCGCTTACAATAATAGGATGAAAACCACCAAGGTCCTTTGCCATTGCCAACAATCTATTAGCCCCAAACACTAAGGCCAACGACCTAAAAATATCCCCACGAGCAACAGTAACAACATCCTGGAATAATTCCAAAAACCTTAAGGATGGGTCCTCTAATATGAAGCATATTAATAGATGCTCATATACTATCCCAAAAAAGCCACCCAAAGACAAATGGGGAACAATGGCTAAAGTTTGGGTAAACAAAATCCTATCTAAAACAAAAGTGTGCTGAGGTTGATAGTCAAAAATAGGTGGAGGGACAAGGTTTGAAGGAGGGGGTGCAGATGGTGCAAAGCAATAACAATGTCCTTCGAAGGAATAAATAGCATCATGGCTTGGAAAGTTATAGTAACGCGACTATATTCACCAGCTGTCCCTAAAGTTTGACATTAGCAAAGAAGAATGGTCAAAAAAATTTCCCATGAGTGGTGAAAATGAAACGCACATGAGGCATGTGAAGATTCCTTTTGAAAAGAAGACCAATTGCTTAACATAAATTTCCTAAGGCGCACAAAAAGCACCTTGTTGGCTTGAATAACCTCCTCGAATATAGTGCAAACACCAACAAGGCAACATGAGGAAAAGGAACCATGTTAACTCGTCCATTGAACAATTCAATCAAAGGGTAAGTGAAAAGCTTGTCCGACCTCACCCTAGATGGTTCGAAAGATCTTATGAAACAAACAAAGGCACGTAAAATGAGACTCAAACAACCCCAAAATGGAACTAGACTAAGCATGAAGCCAACCCCAAGAAGCATGAGGAATAAAACTAGGGAGAAGCACAAGAGGGGAGGACACTTACAAAGATAAAACAGCTTGGTTAGCTTGGGAAATGAGACTAGCAGGAAGGTGAACACTCTTAACATGCATTGAGAGGCCACCTAAAGTGTAAAGGCCAAAACAATGAGAACAAAGGGTATCTCGAACCAACGGAAGACACAAAGAGGGAACCATTCAACAAAAAAAAAAACTACACCTAGAACCCCTAGGAAGCAATAGCCCAAGCAGCCCCTTTAAAAATAAATAAATAAAAGACAAAACAAAACTAGAAAAAAAGGACGAAAGCTTTTTTGACTTTCTTACTGTTGTAGAAGTTCACCAACTTTGGCAAAATCAGTCGATGCAAGCTATATTAGTTTACATTGCTATCATTATTTTCCGCTACTTTCGATGCCTTATGTTTCCCTCTCACACTTCCACCCACCCCCTTCGGAATCCTCCTTGCTTTTTTTTTGTTGTTATCTTTGTGCATTTATACTTGCAGCTCACCATCCCAAGATTTTGTTGAAGTTCTTCTTGATTTCTTCATCATGGCCTAATCAAATCACCTAATTCCTAGACATAATTTTCCATTGTTTTTGTTGATGTCTTATGCGAGTTTTGTTTTTGGTCTCTCTCATGGTTTGGGTTGCCATAGCATTAACACTATTGTCGAGTTTTTTTAACTCCTCATTGTTAATCTTGTTGTCATTGCATTGTGAGTTCGCTCAAATGATGGTGTTAAGATGTGAGCACATTCACTCATCAAAAGTAATGTTGAATAGGAAATCGTCGAAATGATGCATTGTGCGATCGTCAAGTAGGACACAACACTTACGCCCGCAAAGTTCTTACAAGGTTGTTTTTCCCATGCCTTTTTGGAACTCTTGTAAGATTTAAAAATGAGATGAAATATGCACAAATGACAACTTGACAAGTGAGGGATGAGTAGGTTAGGACATGCTTTTGTTTTTTCAAAATGCTTGCTATTCACAAAGGAAAAATTCCATGTAAGAAGGCACCTTCCAACCATAATAAAAAATTTCATTGGATATTTTACATGTTAAAACTTAAGGCAACATATCCATGAATAATGTTTATTCTAGGTGCACAAACATTTTGTGCATATTGATTGAGTTCACACCAAGTGATAATTTGGTAAAAATCATCAATTAATAAAATAAAATAAACGTCAAGGACAAGATAATGATACATCTTAAAGAAGATTAAAAGATTTAATAAATATTTTTTTTTGACAATGAATAAGAACTAAATGATTTTATTATTTAAACAAAACATGATACATGTCACAACCCCACTTTGGGATAAGTGTGAAGATGCACAAACTCACACCCCCAAAAGTGGGAAGTTGAAGTCCTCCAGGACTCCCGAAAACCCATAACTCAAGTTCAAAGGTGAAAACACTTCGCATTGAGGTGTTCTTTATCTCAATGGAAAGGTCTTGAAGTGTAGATGCCCAAAATGGCCTCGCATGTCCCATTTCCAATCTGCAGCCCAAGTTATGGGCAAAAAAAGGGTCGAGAGTCAAACTGGCAGTTTGACTCCCGATCACTAAAAGTCAGGAATCGACCTCTTCCCAACGTCTGCTAAAGGAGTGCAACATGTCGTTGAAAAGTTCTCGAGGAGAACTACAACTTTGGTTTAGACCTCACTCTAATCGAAGGTTGGAGCCAGGAGATATGAGCTCCCAAAGTCCCGGGACTTTAACCCAGGACAATTTCGGGACTCCTCCTTGCGAGTCCTAAGAAAAAGAGCCATTTGAATGTAGCCTCCACCGAGAGCTGCAGAGAATACTATATGGGGGAAGGTGGTGGCTTTCCCCGAGTCTGGGCCATGGTGAGTCAAGTGAGTCCAAGTGCCCGTGGCTTGTCCCAACACCCAAGGGTGTTCCCGAATGTGAACTAACCCTCTTGTGGTTGGTTTTGGATGCAGATTCGAGTGACATAATACTTGTCCCTCTTCCTAGTCTAATCCCGGGACTTCTAGCACGCCCCTCTACCCCCTTTTAGTGTTGGAAATCGAGAATGGCCCCCAAGTCCCAACTTTCCGCAATTCAACGTACTTGGACCTTCAAGTGGGTCTAACAAGGGACTTAGGAACGCATCAATACACAATTAGCATGAGATGGATTAAAAATAGAAAAATGTTTTTGGACAAAGGTGTTTAAAGAAAGGTGTTTGAACTTTTTTAGATAACATGCCTAAATTATACACAATATAAATAAAGTTCTAGTCGTCATCAATGTTGTTTCTTTCTTAAAGTGAAAGGTTTGAATTATGCAACATTCACTTGCATTGGATTATCATCTATAATGTTTGGTTACAGGCTGTAGGTAATGTATTTGTAAGTATATTTGTTAATGGCCATGTGTAAAATCCAAGACATTTTTCTTATCATTTTTTGAATAAACAATTATCACATGCTACAACTTGAGTGATGAATTCATTTACAATGAACATTCGTTTTTGGCATTGTGAGCATGAAATCTTTCATGTGACTTCGTAAACCTTAATAAAATTGATTGATGCCACTTTCTTCATTCCAATTTACAATGGATGTTGGTTGTTGAAATCTCATAGCATAGGTTTCAAATTTGTGTGTTCACAATCTTTTCAAAATCCACTTCACCAAATGTTAAACATTGAATTTTTCAAGGAATGCATCAAAATATACAAACCATGACAAGGCTATTCTTGAAAGAACTATGCCAACTAATCTAACTTGGGAAACACTATAAGGTATATGTAAGGTTGCAAGTAGATGAAGAGACAAACTTATTAAATAAAACCTTGAAACTTTGACCTCATTCCATTGAACTACTTGGGAATATAGATTTTAGGTTTTTTTGTAATGTTGTTATGAAAATGAAATGGTGTTTGCAATCTCATGATGACTCCCATTGATTTCATGAAGCTCTTGAATTTTATGTTGCATGTCCTATAAAACTAGAAGCAAAACTTGAAACCAATCCAATTGAAGTTGTATGTTTATTTCACAAAGTTCTTGAATTTGTTGTTGACGATTATGCAATGTTGCAACAATCATGACAACATAATATTCCATTATGCACAACAAAACTATAAACAACTTCACAAAAATATCAAGGACAAGATAATGATACAACTTGAAAACACATAAAGGATTTGACAAATAAAAAACTTGGTAATGAATAAGAATTACATGATTTTATCATTTGAACAAAACATGTTGCAAATTAAATAGTTCAATGGACTAAAAGTACAAAGATCATAACTTACATTAACGAGATTGAAGGCTAATGCTTGTTATTTGTACTATGTGATGAAATTTTATAAAAATTCATCAACCTTCTAAATTTTTTTCATCAACCATGCCTTTTAAAAACGACATTTCATTTTCTAAAAATTTAAAAAATTTTGTAAACATATTCCTCAAAGATCATTCTAAATTTTTTAAAACATATTCCTAGTGATCTTTTCAAAAATTTCCTTTCATGTTTAATGTATGTGAAACTAACTATATTTATACTTTATTCACACAATAGGAATAACATATGACTTGGTGAATGACATGTTATTGGGGTTAAGGAAGAAGGGTAAATCTTTGAAAAGGTTTTAGGAATAAATATTTTCAATGTTTTAAGATTTGATTTTAAATAGGGTGAAACATGAAACTTAATTTAACCTTTTGATTTTAAAATGTTAAAATAATCTCGGTTCAATATATACAAGTTTACACATGATATAACAATGGTGTCACCCATAGTATAAAAAACAAACAAATTTGATTTTCAATCATCAAACACTTGTATACTTAAGTTGAAATTAATGTTGTCCCAATATTATGGTGTTGAAATATTAGGTTGGGAGTTGGAACCACTATTGGTAGGTAAATATATTATTTAATATACAGGTGAATAAATAATAAGGTAAATATATATCTTACATGATTGAGTAATCACTTTTGCTTACCATTTTGATTTCCTACTTAATTAGTAATTTTATAAAAAAAACCCTACCTTTATTTTGCATGTCTAATTTATAATTCATACTTATTTTTACCCAAAGGAAAATAATGTTTTTGAAAACATGGTAAATATAAGGTACACAAAAATTTCATCATATTGCATATATAATATGCATTTCCATAATTTGCAATGCATGTGGTTATTATGATGGCTTTGTTTGAATTGTGATGATTAATTATTCAATATATTTGGTTTTGGCATTTTATTGTTATTCATTGCATTAATTATCTTAGAAGATTTTCTTACCATATGATCTTGGAACCCATTTAGATTTTATTACCATTTTGCAATTTTAAAATGTTTTGAATATAATGTTATTCTATTAATTTCTTTTATTGTACATTGTTATGTATAAGATGTTTGAAATTTCATGTGTGCAACATCAATTGCACAAGTAACTTCATTTGAAATGTGTTATATATATATACCCTTGTTGTCACCATATGAGCATGGTAAACGTTCAATAGTTTTCCTTTCCCGTTACTTGGAATGATAATTTGATAACATTTATATATTACTTTTACCTAGTTAATTTTTTAAAGCTTATTTATTTAAATCTCTATTTTCTGGAAATTTTTCATTTATCCTTATATAATAGATATATTAAAATGGATACATCAATTGCCCAACATTGGTTGTGATGATGCAATTATAGCATTATGGTTAAAAACCAAAATTACTTGATACCAACATTCCATCCTCCTCCTTCCTTTAATATGAAATGAACTAGTGTAGCTCATTTTTGCAACCATGGCAATCCTTTCCTCGTCAATTCGTTTGTGTTGTTGACGGTTGTCTTTTATTACATGAAATTGATTTGAGCTAGGAGTGGGGAGGTTGTTATTGGCCAATGTTATATGCTTGAACACTTGTGTTTCATATTCAACATTCATTGTTAAATCTAAAATTCAAACATTTAACATAAATTAAGGCTTCATCTTCGGTGTTAATAATGAAACTTCAATATGAATGTCTTAATAGTTCAAACAAATACTAACATAAATGGAAGACATGTTAACTATTAGATATGTTGATACTTGTGTTCTTTATATATATTAATTAACCAATGCATTGTATCATACCCAATTCATAATGCATTGATTATTTATATTAGTTTGGTATTAAAAATACCAAACACTATGATAACGTTGGCATGTCAATACTAGAGCATCACTTGTTTAAACACAAGATCTGATATTGTTTGTTTAACAAAAATGTGACCAACATTTTTCAAGAACATTACACTTCCTTTTCACCACAAATATCTATAAGTGGAATCACCAAATAACAACAATGATTTAGAAAATAGAATCTAACAATCTAAATAATTGATCAATGTTTAAATTAAACTCAATAAAAGATTTGTACATGCATTTGTAAATGTCAAAACTTATGTCATTTTCAAAAAGGTGTTACAAGAATGATCTAACTAACTAGTTTGTGTATAAATATTCATATTAGGTCAATTTTTTACAAACATCAATAAGGTCAATATTAGTGTTGGGAGAGTGAATGTAAACACACATATATTGGTTGTGTAAAAACCAGGAAATTAAAAAAAATTACATTTATTTTACTTGTAATGTAAATATATATTTAACACTTACATGGGGAAAAGGTTTAAAAATTTTATTTATATTTACATGGCCTTGTGTAAATGTATTTGGCATGATAAATGTAAATGGATTAGATTTATAAAAGAAAAAAAAGTCCAACAATTATGTTTATATGTTTCTACCATCATCAACATAATGTACATATATTCATTGATGAACTTGTATTTAATTTCAATTTTTAAATTTTTTGAATGCAATGTACATAAAAACATAAATTAATGTCAACTTTCATTCAAGTCTATTCTTTTTGTTGCAATATGTTATTTGGAAATGTTATCTTTTTTGGGAATGTTGTGACCATGTGAAGATTTCTTATATACCAAGTTCCTTCAACAAAAAGAAATTCATTAAGAAAAAATAAGTGTTTTGTAATTAGGCTTGCAATTGGGTTTTAATTGTGTAACTCAACGTACTTTTCCAACATGAGTGCTATTGAATGAGTCACAAGAGTTGCAATGACACAACTAATGGTATATGAAATTGTAAACATATGCAACTCATGCAATTATGTTGCAACTACTACCAATATGTTGTAACTATTATGTTGTTACATTATAATTATTGTGCCATTATGTTGTAACTATTATGTAAATATGTAAGCAACAATGTGCTAATGTGGAAATGAGGTGTAAATGTTGAAAAATCATCAATGGACACATGACAATTCTAAATTTATTTCAATATGTAATATTTTAAAATTTGATTTAAATCATTCAACTTGGGGCCAATAATGTGTTGACACATGGCATTTAAATCAATAGGTTCATAGGCTTAAAGCAGGTAAGCATTATTACCTACATTTTTTAGGCTAAGTAGGTTGGTCATTTGGGATTATTTTATTTTATTAAATGGGTTTAATTTGTAGGGCTAAACATTTTTTTATTGGTTTATTCCAAATGTCACTTTTTAAAAAATATTTTTAATGCACTTAACTATATATTTTACAAACTTGAAAGGTAGGATAAACAATATGGGATTAAAAAAAAGGTTGTATGCTAGTTACAACTCATTTGCAACTACTATAAAATAAGCTAATGAGCAAACATTTAAGCTTTTAAAGAGCTTCAAATCTTAATAAATTGTTCTTTTGCCTTTCAAGTGCAAAAGATTTTTCAAAACCTTGATTTGGCACACCCACAACTATTTAGATTGTTAAAAAAAAAACACAAAACTAGGAAGATATGGTTGTAAAAAACTAGGGTCAATGTTTAGTCATAAGTTTAATTCATACTTTAAGATTTAGCACATAATTTTTTTCATGGCTATTATATGTCGTTCATTTACTTATAGAACTCAAATAGTTAATATAGATCTTAACTTGGAACATTCATAAGACTTTATATCATTAAAAAAAACAAGAAACAAGCAAGATATGAAGTTTAGAAATAAAGGGTCATTTTTAAAAACCACATTATGTGATTTCAACACATTTTGTGTTTTTTTTATATTGTTATTTTGCCTCTAGAGTTGAAACATATAATGTAGAGCTTACCTTTGCATTCCCATGATGTTTTATATCACACAAAATAAACAAGAAACAATAAAAATCCAAAAATGTCCAATCATTAACCAATAATTGGTGATGGGTGGTTCTATGTTAACTAGTAATTTAGAATTTATACAACAATGTATAATAATTATACTAATAATAATAATAATTGTGGTTAATAGTTGGGTAGTTGCACAAAAATCCAATATGGTAGTTACAAAGTAGTTACAAAGAACTGAGTGCTTCATTTATTCTAGTTGTATTAGAATTGTCATATTTGATTCTTGTGCAACTTGCTAAAAAACTCAAACATGGTTGACCAAAATGGTGTGTATAATCATTCATATAGTGGTCCATATTGGGACTACTATGCAATTACACTAGATTTACACTAGAACTCTTCCAATTTCTAATGTGACGTTTTATTTTTCAATTCCTTGTATTTCCATGGGACAGATGTAATGTAGTTGCAAGTTACTTGTTTCAAAGTTTTAGTTGTAAGGTAATGAAGTTTCAATGAATACAATTTCTCATAATGTTCCACTTTTAAAATGAAGGCAATTTGACCTACTAAACTCAAAAATGTGGCTACATTAGATAATTGTAGTCTTTAAAATTGCTTGTCTAATTCCTAAAACCATTTAATTATTAGGTTGCATTTGTAAAATATTTCCCTTAAAATCACATACCTAAACCTTGGAATCTTTCAACTCACACGTTAAATTAGTTGTCTATATTTCCAACAATCGTTTGCCCCAAACCCATCAATCTTTTCAACTCTTTTGAAATGAAAATTTGAAGTTATTAATTAAACAATCTTGAACTATTGTTTTTACCAATGCAACTACTATTAGGATTTTTTTATCCCATAGAAGTAACATATACCAATCATCATTAATAAATACTATTAACAATTGGATCACAATATCTAATTATCTAGCTACAACCACATTAGAAATTTTGTGATTTGACCATCGTCTAAATGTTGAAAAACTATAAGTGATTTAGCTAGAAAAGTTTTTTTTTTTCCCCCTTTTTACAAAAAATTATGTAGATTTACATAGGTTTGCATACATTTACATGACAAGTAATTGCAAATCATTTACACCTACATTTACATAAAGGGTGTGTCTAAAATCATATACATGCACAACACTAGTTAACACTTACTTCTTGCACCAAAGCATTTTAAATTGCATTGCCATGCTTGTATTTCTTGCCATACAAAACGCCTTTAAATAAATTTGATTTTCTTCCTTTAAAAGTGTCACAATTCAAGATTTAGATGAGTAGTTTGAATATCATAATATTCTTGGAGAGAATATATTTTGGGAACCTTTGTCACATAAAATAAACAATAATACTTGTTTTTTGTACAATTGAAATAAGCACGAGATACAATAATCATTCACATTTCTTGGATGAAACCACATACAAAACCCCATGTTTTATAGAAATATTAGTCTTTTGTGAAAGCTTTAAGTAGTTTGACAATTGCTATGTGAAAATTGTGTATTACATTGTGAACATTTGATAGACCACCTTATGCAAAATTCAACAAAAATGGTCACAAAATATTTCTTATCTTGTTTTTATAGAATTTTTTTTGAGTTGTTCCATGCAAAAGACACTATCATTTACCCAAGGCAAAATTTTGAATCCAATGATCATCATTGTATTTTGTAATGAAAAAAATTCATTGCAACCCAATCTCCATGGTTGGTGTCAACAATCATAATCACATTGCATAATAATTTATACTAGTGAAATGATGATGTTGTATGAACAAGTTGAATAGATGTAGCAAAAATCTTTACATGATGAGGGAAAAAGAAGTACATGCATGAAGTCCGTCTATGACTCTTTCATGTGCCACACATGTGATAAAAACAAGAAAACTTGCGCAAAAAAAAGAAGTTTCATAACTTGGATAATGATCTGTGCAACAAAACAAAAGGAAACAAGGGGTGTGTGACACTATGGCCTTGCCATTTACATTCAAAAGTGTCTAAGGCAAAAAAAGAATTATGAAAATTCAAATATTTCACCATGCAAAAATATGATTAAAAAAGAAATCCTCTAAAAGAAACCAAAATCCTTCAAGATATCATAAATCTATACCTAATCTCAAGTTTCAACACAAGCAAAAATATCATCTTTCGAAAATCCTTGAATAAAAGTAGACCTATTACCTAGGAGCAAGAATCCCTTAAGCTACTATACTCCATAATGAATCTAAACACAATATCCTTGCCTTGGTAGGCAAGGCAAATAAAGTGTATACAAAAATGTGCACATACAAATGTTAAAAACTACATAGAAAGAACATAAGCATAATCATGTATAAAAGAACTTAAATAAAGTTGTAGATAACCATGATGAATGGTCTAGATAAGGCATACAAGAAAAATGATTAAAACATTTTTATTTCAAGCGTTAATGCTAAGTAGACATTGTGTTCGAATGTAAAAGGAAAATGTTAAAAAAGGTCAAGTGTTGCTATGTGATCAATTTTGCAACCAAGTGCCAAATTTGCAACTTGGTTGATGTCATGGGATAATATTATTGTGGATGGTGTAGCATTAAATTTGAAATAACATTGGCTTTTTTTCCACTCAAAACTATGCTAGTGGGGCACATGTTATTTTAATTTTTTTAAAGCACATAAAACCTATCAATAACAAAAAATTTCAAAATTTAAACATGCATGTCATCAATTAACCTCATCAAATGAATACTCTTGGTTAGTAATTAACTTTCTTTTTCAATGTTACATGCTTGTTATGCATAAGGTTGATTGTCAAATACCCATTTTGTGAATGGCTTAGTATATTGCCCAAGTAGGCTTTAGGGTTAAATTTTTTGTAGGAAAGTCATTTAACAACATTTTATCCAAAAATCTATTTTTAAAAAATGGACTTTGGTTGAAAATATTCTATTTCTAGCAACTTGTTAGGAAATAAACTATTTTTTGAGAATAATCTTGAGAACATAAGAAATAAGGTAAATTGTTTTGAGAAAAACCTCTTTTTTGAAATAGATTGTTGTTGGAAATGGTTTTAAGATTTTGAAAAAATGAGAAAAAAGAAAAAAGAAAAAAGAAACATTAAATGGGGTTAATTAAGATTTTAAGATTGATAACCTACCTATTTGAATGAAACTTTCAAACATCAAGGTAGGTTATTAAAAAAATTCTATTCAATACTTAACCCATAAGGATTTTGCCAATTATTTAGATGCTACATACCACGTAGATAGGTTTGGTAGGTAATGTTTTAAAAATTCGATAAGCAACAAGCAAATTATTAATGATGTTATTGACACCTTAATGTTCTTTCAATAACTGACTTAGGGTAAAATAGTCGGTGAGCGAACACTTGAATGCTCAGGGCAGGCCGGATCCAAGGGGAGGGTTCCCTTGTTTTTGGTGTCCTCTTGGTGTATCTGACCCAATAGAAGTTTTCAAAAATGGATTAGAAATGAAAAAGTTATGCCCTCCCAAAGTAGAGGGGGTCAAGAATTGAAAAAATAAAATCACAAAACATTACAAAGCCGGTTCCCAAACACCTCAAAAATTCTTTGCATGTTGCTATGTTGCTATTACATTTCAAAGATGATTTTTAGAACTAAAGGTGATGTTCTTATAACACTCTAAATTGTTTAAAATGAATAAGAAATGAGAAAGTTAGAAGATTTGAAAGGAGGGGTCCAAAGAGAAGAAAAAAGAAAAAAAACGAGTTTTGTAACTTGAAAAGTTTATTTTTCCATTATTCCTTTTCCTTTGCACTTCAAAGATGATTTCTAAAGCTTGAGGTAGCACTTTCATAACATTTTAAATCACTCAAAATGAAGCACAAATGACAAAAATTTAGAGAAATGTTTGGTCATAGGGTAATGATCAGTGATAAGCAGTTCTACCCTACATTGGTTTGAGTTGTCTTTTATTGTGACATTAATTATGGCATATGTATAATAGCCGTGGTTGTGGTTTTGAGTGTTTTGTATGGATTCACTTAATGTATTTGACTTGAATTCAAAAAATTTTCTACATTTGAAAATGCATGTTGCTTCATTTTTTCCAAGATGGACAATATAATCATATTTAATTATTTATATTTATATATATATATATATAGTGTAGTTTTGAATTTGAGGTAGTCGCTCAGATGGGGTGGAATCACATATCATCAAACACATACTTATCATCGAACACTTTCCAATAGTTTTCGAGTTCCTTATCCAAATTGAGTGATTTTTGTGTCATTGGATGTGCAAACTGGAGGGTTACAAATGTGCTTTCAGCCTTAGAAGTAAAGAAGCAATGCAGAAAACATAGAAAGAGGATGAGTGATAGTTTGTTTCAAATTTTTTGGAAAAATAATTTTAGACATCTCTCTAGTTCTAGCCTCATATCTTCCTCATTTTAAAATTCATTTTGAGTGACTAAAAACTTGTTGGGTGTGTCAACAAGAGCTTTACTTCTTTGTATTCCAAAAGCAAAGATGCAATTATCAAAGATCTTAGCTTGAAATCCTAATCTGTTTTAATTCATGCATCATCCGACATTGAACCCTCTTACACCAAATACCCCATATCTTGCTTGTTCCTTTACTGAATTGAGAGATCTATGTGGTGTTTGGAGCTCTAGGTGCGAGGCTAAAAAATGTTCTTAGAGCTTTAGAATCAGAGGAACAATGTGTGAGGACTCGACCTTGCATGACTTCTGAAGTGTTCACTCACTGGCCTATCTACCCTATGTAAATTCTAGACAGTTAGTGCAAAGGTTTGTGAGTTAGGGCTAGCTGAGTTGTGAGTAGGTAGGTAGTAAAAGGTTAGCAAAAATAGTCAATGACCATGGTTAAACTAGGCGTAACCGGAAACCCAATGGAAAACTGTTTTCCTGTCCATCCACCATGGTATGTTCTCCTTCATGATGGTGGCCCTGGTGGCTGCTGGTAACCAAAAAGTTTGGATGAGATTTTGGATGAGATTGTTTCAGGGGATTGTCAAAACTGCGAACGGGGACGGAATATTCCAAAATTCCAGATTCGACGGCCCCCAACGGTCATATGGCCGTTACACGGTGTTCGTCTTTCGCCGTTTGTTCTCGGTCTCTTTTTCCTGGCCCGTCGCGAGTAGCTCCCGGCTCGCGACGATTGCAATTTTCTCGTATTTGCATCTCCATCTCTCGCTGTGTGCGTGCGCGCGCGCAATCTCATCTGCTGCGAAATGCTTCTGAGTTCTTGTGGTAGTAGTAGTAGTTGTTGTTCACGAGGTTTCAAAACAGTGGGAAATGCGTGGGATCAACAGCAAAGAAGAAAAGGAACAACAGTATAGGGGAAGGGTGGTTGTGGAATGGTTGGTTTCTCAGCAAGTGAATCTTAAGAGGACTTCTTAATGAGTGGAATCTGAATTTCCAACCTTGGTGGAGATCCGGTGGGGGTTGTAGGAAGGAGGACGAGTTGTCCGGACTTGAAAAATGGAATCCTTCGAGCTGGATTGTGGAGGCCGTTGCCGGGAGAGTTTCGAGACGGATGAGTTCTATGAGACCATTCAAGCTCCCAAGTTCCACGATTTCACTGCTCCGGAGGAGGAGCCGATCATTGATCCTGAAGCTTGGTTCAATGGCACTAATCCTGGTACCTCTCTCAACTTGGGCTTGACGACCCATCTGCCCAGATGCCCTGGGGATCCCCGGGCATGAGGGATGAGTGTCCTTCTCATCAAAGAATAGATCAGTAGTCACATCTATCTTTCTCGTTCTGATGAAACTTGTTTTCAAGGATACCCATTGTAGCTAGCTCAACGTGTGTCTGTGCAGGTGTGATCAAGAAAGTGGTAGCAGCAGCTGCCGCCACTGAGGTTGTTTCAAGCGAATTGCAGAATCCCAAATTCCATAAGGTACCAAATCTTTCTGTCTGAAGTGCAATCTTAGTAACTGGGAGAGTACATTTGTTGCAGAGAATTATGTGTTGATGCAGTTGGAGTATTGCATCTATCTGCTTATCTTCTTCTTTACCCTCCAATGCTTCCCATTTTACATTCATGCAACATGAGGAGAAGCAGTGGACTTAAACTCTTTGGACACATGCCACCTTCAAGACCAGGACCCACCTGCATTGAGTGAGGATGCTCACATAATGTTCTGATTGTGGTGCTGCAGGGAGTGGATAGCAAGACCGCAAATGTACACAGCAGCTTGCCTGGAAGCTTGCATCAAGTGCCTTCCAAGATTCCTGCACCTGAGAAGGGAGTCAGGTGAGTTAGGGTTTAGCTGCAGTCCTTAATTTCTGCTGCAAATTCCTAGTCTTCGGAAAGGAAAATCTGATTTGTGCATTGTCACATTCGTGCCTACCTTTGTAGAAGAGGGAATAAGGGATTGTATTTTCATGACAAGCTTGGGGGGTTTCTTTGCAGCAGTGCTGGTGGGGGAAAAATCCCAAAGGGTTCTGTTACAGTCTCTATGTCCCCTCTGATGAGCAAGTCTTTGAGAAATGGGAACAATGTGCACAGCAATCCCTCCTCCCAACCTATAGTGGTGGAAAAACTCATTGAAGCTCTCAAATCAATGTCCATGGCAACACCCTGGCAACCTTCAGAGAACGATGACCCCAATCCAGCTACTGGCATTTCAAGGAACTCCCCAGCTGTCACCCCATCAAAGACTGGAAAGCATTCAAGGATTAAGCCACCTCCTGTACTCTCTGAAGCTCTGGTAGACAGCTGCACAACTAACCTGAAGAATGCAGAAACAACACTGCCTTCATCAGGGCCTCAAACCACAACTCCTGTTCACAAGGAGACAGTTGACCTTTCCTATGGCCTTGCAGATGGAGCAAGCAATATTCTGGAGCATGGGGATTTGAAGGCCTGTGATACAGTTTTGTCCTCAAAGAAAGACACTCCTGGCACAGATGCTGGAATAGCTGCTGCAAAGCCTCTTAAATCAACGCTTGGTGAGGCAAGGTCATCACCTGCAACCTTTCACCATTCCGCATCTCAGCAACCAAGCTCCACTCCAGTGCCAGCTGCCATTTGCAAAACACCAGTCAAGCAACCTGCTCCTAAGGTCTCAGAAGCTTGCAGTGAGCATGTGAAAGTTGCAGCATGCAATGAAGTTACAGCGTCATCTTACAGTGGCCACCATTGCCGGTCATCTCGATGTGCTGCAAATGACCCTAACTATAATTCTCCTGCTTCAATCCCCAGGAAAAAATACCTGATGGCTCGGCAGGGTGTTCCTGGTTCCAGGATGCTCTTTCGCTTAGACAGAACTAAAGAGGATGAAGGAGTGGGTAAAGTCCAAAATGATCTGCAACAGAAGGGAGATCCTTCAGATATCTGCAACATGTCAGAGGTTAAGGTTCTGACAGATAACAATCCAGAAGAAATGGTAGATGTGACTACTGATCTCTTCTTTGATAAGAAGGACACTGCTGTGCAAGAGTCACTGGACAAGCAGCATTCTGCAGTGTGGCAGGAGGTTTCTGAGGAAAGTATAAGGTCACAATCTGCTCAGCTTGTCCAGGGTTTCCAGGAGAGCTGCAGTCCTACAGACATGCAGCATCTTGTAGGGCAGGAGGAAAGGATTCTGAAGGATAATGATCCAGAAGAGGTGGTAGCGGTGGCTGCTGATCTGTTCTTTGATGAGAAGGTCATGGTTGTGCAAGAGTCACTGGACAAGCAGCAAGCTGTAGTAGTGCAGGAGGAAATTGCTGATGAGAGTATAATGTTGCAATCTGCTCCACTTGTCCAGGGTTCTCAGGAGAGCTACAATCCTACAGACATACAGCATGTTGTAGGGCAGCAGGAGGAAAGGGAAAGGCCCCTTTTTGAGCACCTTGTCCAAGAATTGCAGGAGAGCTGCAATCCTGAAGTCACAACTGATTTGCACAATGGGGATGGCCACATTGATTCTGGGGAGGCTTGCAGTGGTGAAGAGGGGACTCGCAATCCTGAAGTCAAAACCGAAGCACTAGTTCCAGAGAGTGAAACACTGTTTGGTGAGAGTGTCAAATATGCTCCTTCAGCACCAGAAGGACCCCAATATTTTGAAGATATGTCTACAATTCCATCTCCTGAAGGAACAGAAAAAGGAGGATTGATGAGTCAAGAGGGGGAAGCAGAGCAACAACAACCCACAATGTCCTTCCTGTCCCAATCAGGAAGGAAAAGGTAAACATTCCAAAACTGAAAACTACTTTGATATGCCTCAACCTCAGACCTTACCTGTTACCTTACTCCAGTTACAATTGTTTCAGACTGACATGTTTTGTTGTTACCAACAGAAAGAGCCAAGAACTAGGAGATGAAGTAGGCAGCAAAAAAGCAGATGACTCACTGCAAATGTCAAGCCATCATGTAAGTGCATACCTGGGGATATTGATACTAATGTGACATGGACTATATCATATGTTTAAACTGTTCCATATGAAATTGGTCGTGTTGCTTTATCCCTCATGTACATTGCCTTGTTTTCACCAGAGAAAACCCCACAGAAAAGAAGGTCTATGTGCATGCACAACTAAGCTCCAGAAGAAGACAACCAACCCACAACCTTTCCGGTTGCGCACTCAGGTATGTCACCAGCCCCCAGAATTCTTAGATGGATTGTCTACTACTCAAATGGCTAAACACCCCAGCTTGTCCTTGCTATCTCCTTCAGAATCTCAAAGGAAAGTCACTTATAATGAGAATATGCTATGGTACAGGAAAGAGGAGCTCTCAAAGAACTTGAGTTCAACAAGAAGGTGGAGGAGTACCTTGCAGCCCAAGAGGGTTTTCACTCTGCTTTTCAAGGCCTTGCAGTACTTGGAACCCAGGTATACTTCACAAAACATCTTTTTCTCTTCCATTCTCCTGCAAATGAAGTGACTTGTGTAGAAAGAAAGCCCAAGGGAAAAATGTCGAACACAATGCACAACTACCAACTTTGTTTCTTTCAGTTTTCATGCTGCCAGATCACCCTATTGACTATGGAAACATTTTGATAAAAATGTTTGCCATTTACTGCAGGTTGATGGTAAACCACTCCGGCAAGGAATCAATGACCCTAGCTCACAGCCCAATCATCTCGTGTTTGGTGCCAACCCGGTTGATTCTGCTGAACAGCAGGTTGGAGAACTGTAGCATTTGTAGCTGCTCAATTTCTTATGGTGTTTTTGACATATTTAGAACCCACTCTGGCAGAACATTTGCAGCATTTCGAAACTAGTCCTATGGATCGCACCATATAATCTAGCAATAATCATACCATATGTACTTGTGATTTCAACAGGTGCAAGAAAAACAAGATCCTGCGAAAAGACACAAGCAGACAATGATTCACACACAAAAAGTGCCAGCATTTGACCATCCATTCAAGCCTCACAGGTAAAGGACAAATTCCGCAACTCCTTCCTTTCTAGTGTGCTCAATTCAGTAGCAAGCAACAAGAAAAATGCTGACAGACAGTGCCTTGAAACTTGCAGATCTACTAAGAAGTTGACAGTGCCACAAGAGTTCAAGTTCCATGCAATAAATGGGACACGCACTTGTACTCTACATAGTCGATGACCATGATCATGTGTTGTTGCTAAGGCAACTCCATGATGACTCCATGGTAGAGAGAATCTTTTTTATTTGGTTGCATTTCTTTTCAAAGCCGTTTCACCAATATGATATTGACATGGTCTAATTTGGCACAAAGTGTGTATATATTATATGCCAATGAGTTTCAAGATTGATCACTGGACAGCACCATGCACCATCAAGGTCAATGATTCCCATGGATCATTCAAAATGCAGTTGAGATCTCTTTCTAGCTTGCTTGCAACCAGGAAAGAGTGATCCATGTTACCTGCCAACTTCTTTGTTGTCTGGAAGAATCTGGAAGAAGGTTACCCAGACCTGTTGAACCCAACAAAGTCTGTGGTGACCCTTGCAAACCTGCAGCCTGAGTTTCTCCATCTCTCTCCTTGTGCCAAACTAACAGAGATACAGCAGTTTGTGAGTGAATTCCCTTGATGATTCATGAAGAGCAGTTGCAATTCAGTGTTCTGGTGGACACCTTCCCTAGAAGACAACTGGTTGCTTCTGCTGGAGCTTCCACCAATGTTGTCCATTACCAAGAGAGGACTGAAACTTGACCTGCATGAGATTTCCATTTTGATAAACAACTCTGTATGGCATCTGTGTACTCAATTTCTTGACATCAAAATATTTTCCTTGCTCAGCAATTCTTTTGACACATCCTGAATCACGGGGGCTGGTGGTCAGTAGAGCCCCCATGTCACCATTGCCAGTCTTAATCTTAGGCAACACAAGCCTTTCCTTCTCCAATGCATCTGTTAACTCATCTGATGAAGCTCTCACACTTGATATTAGCAGCTTCCCAGAGTTAGGAGGAGTAGCACTTGGACAGTTGGTGTTTCTCCCTCTGGAAGCTGTTGATGCCGTTTTGTCTGCTGTTTTTTGTAAATCTGAGGTCACACCTGTGTGACTTTGAAACTCCAATTCTCCTCTACTCACAGTCAACTGATGTCCATCTTTCCTTCTACATGTGATATCTGAACTCTTCACACCAGATGAAACTATTGGTTCCGCTTCAACCCTGTCTGCAATTTGTGTAAATGGTGGAACACTTGTAATTAGTGCCTCATCTTCAAGTAGGCTACTACTGGCTACTGCTATTATTAATCCATCTCTATTTGTCTCCTGCTGTTGAACTGACTTTTCAGCAGTAGTCAGCTTTTGCAAAGCATCATGCACAACCTTAGCATCCACACAATTCTCAAAAACAACAGAATTTTGCTCCTGGTGCCAACAACAGCCTGTAAAGTCACACAGAAGTTGGTCTCAAAATCGCAAATGAAGTTGCGTTGTGGAGTAGCACAGCAAATGCCACTTTGCAACACGCAAACTAATTTGCATTAAGATGGGTAAATTCCCTGCAACCAGAAGAAATTCTATGAAGCTACAATCTCTTCAATCTCCAACCTATGAAGTCAACTACATTATCATGCATGTGCAGAGCACAATTTAGATTGTCAAGCAGTCTTGAATTTTAGGCAGCAATACAGTGGTCCCATAAGGTAAAAAGGTATGTAAATGATTCTGGCAACCGGACAGATTCCTCACAAAAACTAGGAATTTTATAGTAGTCAAACTTTGATATTCATAGCAGGAGGAGTTGCTCACCTTCATTGCCTTGGTCTGCCTCCTGTCCTTTTTCCGGCTTCTGTATTGCTTGTTGTAGGTGGTCAATTCTTTGACTCATGGCAACACTCTCTGGATTGAGATGGGCACTTTCATTTTCCAAAGTCCTACTTGAGGAACTGTTCTGTGAAGGATTCTTGTTTCCTGTTGTGACAACCAATTCAATGCACCTGACATAGCTTGTTTTCATTGGGTGAGACGTTTTTGTGAGGCACAGAACAGCTGCATTGGAAAGTCTGGCTATATCTTCTCTGGACAGACTGGAATCACTTTGTTTACCATCATCAGCTTCGTCACTCTGGTGTCTTCTTATGTCTGAAGGTTCAACAAAGCTCTCATAGTCAGCTTCATAACTCTTCCTGTCTTCCTGCCACTTCAAGGTCATTTCCTTGTCCAATTCATGAATGTGTCTTGGCTCTTGAATCCCTGCATTCTTGGTGTTTCCTGCTGCCTCATGAGTTTCCTCATGTTCAACCTTTCCCTCTTCTTTGTTTGAAAACACATGTTTCTGTTCTGACAATTCTCCTCCATGTGGTAGTTGCAAATCCTTTCTTGGCAGTCTAATCTTTTTCTCTCCTTTGAAAATTCTCAGAGCTTTGGCATTAACTTGCTCACAAGAACTAGCATCCTTTCCAGGATGTCTGAATTCATGCAAACCACCTTGAGACCTTTGAAAATGGCTCCTACTATCCTTTCTGTAGTTGGAAGATTGAGACTTGGAGCAAGAATTGGCTGGAAAGGGACTTGAAACTGGCCTCCTACCATCCTTTCTGTAGTTGGAAGATTCAGACTTAGAGCAAAAATTGGCTGGAAGGGGACTTGAACCTGGCCTCTTCCTGAAAGAAGGTGCTCTTTTTAAGCCAGCCTTGAGCAAATGGAGTGCAACTCTAGTGTCTAGGAATCCTGTGTCCTCTTCATTGATACTTAACTTTCCAGTCTTTCCAGGCCTGTTCTCAAAGCTAGAATCAAGCTGTCTCTTCTGTACCTTTGCAAGCATTTGGGAGCCATTCCTGCTAGGTGGAACATTCACATCCCTTTGCAAGCTGCAGCTCTCATGATCATCTACTGCAGATAAGTTTCCACCAGTATCAATGGCCTTGTTCTCTGGAGTAGTAGAATCTGCTTCCAATTCTTTGGGCAGATCAGCAACACAGTGATGTGTCAACAGAATCTCCTCAGGTGCTTGTTTTACTGCTGTGCCAATGTTTGAGCAGTTTGGCATAATCTGCATAGTTTCAACTGGTGGGCTGGAAGAACTCCCTTGCCTAGTACTGTTGTGCAAACCCTTTACCTCAGATCTGAGAGTTTTGACCCATTCAAAGTGCCTGCTACTGTCATGATGATCTCCATTGCTAATACTGTAAGCAACTTCAATCTTGTTTAGGTCCTCTGAGGAGAATATATCATTTGCAATGTCATCATTTGCTTTTGCTTGACCTTCATTTTGGCAGGAGGAAACAGATGCCTCCTTGTGTTTCAGAATTTCTCCTAGACTTTCCTTGGTAAAATTTGTTAGCACTTGAAACTGAGGCACTTTTTGGCCTCTTGCTGAGAACTCTTGAAAATTGTTGGAGGTTAGATCAGCTGTGAAATTTGAAGGATTGCAACAATCTGATTCATGTCTGAGAGTCTTATTCTCTGGAAGTCTGGTTGGAGCCCCTAAACTACCCCCTCTCCTGAAGCAAGGAATTCCATTGACTTCTGATTTCCTCTCTCCAAAATGAGGCCTCAAAAAAGACTTACTTTCAAGATTCCTAGACTGCAAAAAACTAGTAGATTGTAGTCTTCCCTGTAGTGCTTCATCAGCTATGTCCATCCCCATGCTGCAAAATCTGTTCTGTAAAACCTCTGGCCTGCCCTCATTCTGTAAATGAGAAGCCTCCAACAAGAGAGGAGTCTCTGGGCAGCTTAGCACAGCAGCTTTGAAACCCCTTTTCAACATTCGTTTGCCCCCATATCGAGCTTGTAAGTTAGCCAGCTTTCGACTGAGGATCAATATCTCTTTTCCAATTTCCTCCTCAAGTTGACCCTGAATTTCTGCTTCTAACTCAGCCTCCACATCAGCTATACTCATCTTTTTCGAATGCATTGGAGATATGATGGCCTTTTCTTGCAGACCTGAAAGATTTGGTTCTCTACAAGCACTGCCACTTGCAAGATGACATTTTGGTCCAGGAAGTGCCAAGCTTTTCACCCTCCTAACTCCACAACCATTTGAAGCCCTTGTCCCTTTCCAAAATTGCCTTCCAGCAGAAATAAGATTGTCAGAAGGTGTCCGAGTCTGAATGTCTGTTGATGACCTCTCCTTGAATCTTGCTTGTGCAGCTACTTGTGTGTTTTCTTCAGCTAGTAGAGGGTGTTTCCTGGCCTCTTGAGTAGCATGGGTGTGCAGCTTTTCTGGCAAGTTAGTTTTCTGTCCAGTGACACTACACAGAAACCCCCTTGCCTCATGCATGTTGCACCCGTTCATACAGTGGCTTATCTTGTACGGAATGAGCCTGCTATGTCCATGACCACAACGTACCTTTTAGTTTCTCACAGATGTGCATATTCTCCTCAACCACTCAATTGCTAGCTGAAGGAACCCATAAGCATTAATCATAAGTAAGAGAAGAAGGCACAAATAACCATCTCATTGATCTGCTCTCTGCATCATTTTGAAGTATGACAAGTGAGGTTGGCAATGCTTGAAATATACAACTCATCACCATTAGTTCAAGACTATCTACAGGGAAATAGTTCTCCACGATGCCATTCAACTGCTGAAATTACTGATGGTACAGAGATGTTTATTAATTACAGAAACAACTCAAAAGACAAATAGCCATAAGGGTATTGTGATACCTGCGGAAGATAGTGTTCAACTGACTGTCAACAATAGTACAAGAAGTATTTCCTTCTGGGCTGCTCATTGGAATTACAGCTGTGTCCTTGGTCATAGGGACAACACCACCAGAACATTTTCTGGAATTGTCCAAAGAAGAGACCACACTGTGGCTTAATGCTGGTGGACCTGCCCCGCATACACTGATCAAACGATCTCGGTTAACTTCCACGCTACAGCAGCTTTTGTCCACTGGTGGAATGAGTGCGCCAAGTGTGCCTGCAGTGGATAGTACTTCTTCATGTCATTCTAATAGACAACATATCAACTTCACTTGTACCAAAAATGGAATTTCCAGCTGGAAATCTGAAGGAAGAGAAAGGCTCCTGGTCACTTAAGAATCATAGGGCCTCATGCATACAGTAGATATGGAGGATTAACAGGTTTACACATGACCAAGGAGGCCAAGAACATGTATAAACAGATTGCAATGGGTATGCAGTATACAATAGCATAATCCCCGTGAACCACCTGCAATCACTATGGATGAAGTGGCACCAACTACTTTGTCTTCATTTCGAGCCTCCCCCTTCTGCAGATAATCCCTCTCACCTCCAATGTGATTCTGATCACCAATCCTATGAGATATTGTGGATGTGGGCAGCAAGGTGGAACAAGCATAAATGGAGCTTGATTGTTGATCTCGTGAAATGTCCCAGAGAAAGGAATTAGTGTTCCACTGCAGTGGATGACAATTCTGAGAGCCAAAATCTGGCCTCTTCTTCTTACCGTTTGCACCTGCTGCCCATGACCTTTAGGAACTGGGATGTGAACATGGCAACTGTGTCATCTATCTATGGCTTCTCTTAGCTCAATCCACATGGGTTCCAAAACATGACAGGAATAACAGCAAATGTCTTTCTTCATTATGACAATGGATTATTCTTTTGAGAGAAGGGCACAACAACATACATTATTGTAATTCCCTAGGATTTGCAAGAGGGGTAAAAGCACAGGAAATGTAAGTGATTACATACATAGAGATTGGTTGGTGCTAACAGTTCAAATCTCATTAGCTAGTGATCTGGAGCTAGTGAACGATGTCTACAATAGGAGGAGGTATGCTGAAGTGCTTGAAGCACAAATATCAACATCGCATCCCATCTGAAAACATACCATTTGTTTCCACAAACTTAAGCTCCTTGGCTGTCGTAGAAGGTATTAAGCTGGACAGCCTAACCACAACATGCTTCACACCAGCAACAGGGGGAGTCTTAAAGGCCCTGCATATTAAGGGTTCTCTATCCTGCACCAGCATCATCCATCACCCAAAACATCAGCCAGGCTCAGACATATGCTCCAGTCCTGACAGCACTCACAGTGAAATTTGACCATGTGCAATTGCTGTGGCAGGGTATCCAGATGATTGTGTCTGAGACAATGGTTTTCTCAGAGGGCAACTGGTCTCTGATTGAGAAAGAAATTTGGGGAATGTGGGGGAAATGTGGGATTTATTGCAGGGGAGGAAATGGAAACAGAGGTAGAAGCAGGAATGGTCAGAAACTCACCTGCTCATTGGGGTTGATAGGGGATAGTGCTGCCTGGGAAGTGTTGGAACAATCATCCTGTAGTCTTGGAAGTGCAAAGAGATTTTGCTGAGAGAGATTGAAGTGTCCACCAACATCCTTGGTCTCTAAGTCATGCACAGCATATGGCTTCAATCTTAACCAGCTTGTTGATAATCTCTGGCCTCTGATAGCCATGATCCTTCTCAACTTGCCATTAGGAAAGACCTTGAGTGCTGCTTCCTCAATAGACCTTGGCAGCAAGAATTTGAACAGTCCACAGTTAGGCCTTCTCGCTGTTGTTCCTGCACTCCAACCACCTCCGATTCTACCATGCGTTGCCAACCGACCTCCCATTGGCTTCTTCTTCCGATACCTTGGCCTCATCTTCCCTTCAAAGCTTCTTCTTTCTCTATAAGTCTACTTACTCCATGATGCTGCAATGCACCTGTATATGCCTTCAATCTTTCTTGTACAGTTTTTGTTGTCGCTGTTCCTTTGGTGCTGCATTGGAGCTGCAGACAGATGGCTGCATTCTGAGCACAACAAGAAAAGCCATCAGAATGTCTCTTATTGTGACTCTGTCCTCCATCACAAAAAAACTGATCAATCACCTCTTATCTTAAATGATAACTGCCAACATCCACTTCTCTGAAAACACTCAGAAGAGGAATCGAATGAGGTGATTGTAGATGAAGTTCAATCTGATGAAAGCCGAGTTGAAGCAAATTCTATGTTGCTCACAATTCTTTTTCTTTTACATCTACAAAACTAGCTTTCAGAATCAAGTTCCACCAATTCAACTTACATACACATGTATATACACATGTGGTGCTTAGTACAGATTTCTAGCCCAGTTGCAGCTCTGCAATGAAAAGTGCCTGTTCGTGCAGAAAGAAACAGGGCTATATTTCAGTGGCTTTCCATTAAGCTGTTGTGTGTAATTGTGATCACATCAACCTAATGCTGATGGAACTTGAACCAGACTCTGGAATCAGCCTCACATTGGAACCTGTTCAACTAGAACCTGAACGGCTTGCAAATGTTTTTCAATGCAACTGCAGGATTCTATGTAAGCAAGTACACAGGTACAATTTTTTGCAATTTCCAAGGCAAGCAAGTATTCTTTTTGGAAAGGTCACAAGTAGGTTGTACTTATTGGGCAGGTGGTCACTCTTATCACACAAGACAAAACCAAAGCAGAAAGAAACTCCACAGAGTCTCCGATATGAAGCAAAAAGGAAGCAAGCTAACAATACTGTTTCAGATCCTGCTGCTGCAACAACAACAACAACAATAAATATAATAGTATCCCATCAGACAGACATTTTTCTTTGCATGGATCAACAATTTGCCCCAACGAAAAATAACACAAAAAGAACATTGCACCATCTCCTCCCTCCAAGCAAATCCCCCAAACCAAAAAAAATAAAATAAAAGACTTTCTCTTTCACCTCAATTTCATTTGGTTCATCTTCTCATGATATTACCATGCCATTGACATCTGAGTATAGAGCATCACCGTAGCCACCCCCGTTGGTTTGAAATGACATGAAGAATTTATTGTCGTTGCTGTTGATGTAGTTGGGAAGGTGCAGGAGGAGGAGGAGATAGTTGTGGCAGGCATGAGATTTGTTTGGTGATGGCAGGAGTGATGAGAGATGGAGATGGAGGATGAGGAGGGTTAGTTTGCAATGAACAAAGCCAAGTGCAGTACCTAGTAATGAAACAAAATCAAACAAAATCGAAACAAACAAAATCAAAATTATGTTTGAAGAACAGTTAACAAGGCCATCATCTTTTGGTAGTTATAATAACAGCTGAGCACAGGACACGACAGGCCAGGACGTTACCAGTTACCAGCAGACAACAGCAAGCTTCTTCTTCTTCACAGGAAAGAAGGAAATCACTGCCTGCCTGAATGACCCAACCTCCATGACTGCACCAGTTCCGTTCTGGATGAACATGAGCTCATCATCCCAGTAACTTGCCAGAGTAACCCAGCCCTCGCCAGCAATCCATCCACTAAATGACCATTATGACTCAGTTGTGGATGAACCTCAACTGAGTTTGTCTCTGCTTTCGTCTTGGTGACCCATTTTGTTAAGAGGCAGGTCCTATATGCCGTAGGGAGATAGGTAGGAAAATAGGTGACTATGTAATAGGTACGTAGATGATCTATACTTTTAGCATACATAGCTAGTGGCTGTTTTTATGACCTACCTATGAACAACCCTGTTAGTAGTAAAAACAGCAACTGAGTTAACCACTATGGTTAACTATGGAACTGGAACTGCCCAACAGAAAACTGTTTCTCAGACCACTTGGCATCCATCCTTAGCAGAGTGTTTTTTTTTGGAATTTTTTAATGCAGTCAAAGTGGCTATCATCCCCAGGAAGATTTAGCCAAATCTGGTCTATAGATTTGGCCAAATCTGGCTATAGACCATGTATGAAACACAAAATTTTAATTGTTTAAAAATATTTTTTGCTAGATACTGAAACCAGATATAGAAATCTGGAGATTTTTACTCTTTTTGTTCTCACTTGTGGCCATTCAAACCCTCAAAAATGACTTCATTTGTGAATTTCTGATTTAAATTTTTTTCCCTTTTAGCAAAATTTCACCACTAAAAAAAAGGCTGATCCTTCATGATCACACTCTGGTGGGACTGGATGCTGATCCACAAGGCAACAATGGCACTTGTCAAGGCAAAAATGGATGAGTGTATATTTATTGCTTCACTAGACAAAGACTGAACCTCACGATCAATTTGAAATAACAAAACAAAAAGAAAAAAATGTAAGAAAATTTTGATTTTTGTCATAATGTAAGTTTTGTCTTGGCACATGAAAAATGATAAAATGTGTAAAGACAAGTGAGGAGCAATTTCTAGAAAGTTCAATAAAATTCTTTGATTACATGCTGACATTGGTAATAATGAAAATTAATTGTCAATAAGCGGCCACAAGACAATGCGATGCTCTATTTGCCTCATTTTTTCAACAAAAATATTTATGATGTGATTATAAAATTCATGGCCAATAAGCCAATCTTCAGCCCACCTCACATGTGTGACCTCATAAAGGATCCAAAAGATGTACACAAAGGTTTGAGCACAACAAAATGCATCTAATTAGAATGGGTTGAGGAAAAAAAAAAAACTAAATGTGAATGAAGACCACATTGCACAATCCACTAGAACCATTGATGAGAACTACATTTTTGAGGGCATTGCTCCAAGAAGTTAGATGCATCAGACACCTTCTTTGCCACATTCAAGAGCTTTCACTGAAGTTGTCATAGAATTTCTAAATGTTTGTAAATGCCCCATTGGGTTTAATAATGGCAATGTGAGTTCCTCATATAGTTGTTTGAACACAAGGTAACCTACACAATAGGTACTTGGGCTCCACATTGCTACGCACTACCACTGATGATCAATTTTAATTTTAATTTTTTTTTTAATGTTCCCATATGGTTTTTAATAGTTCATCATTATTTATATTAATGTCAAATTTAGTTTGAATTAATAAACATATCATGGATGTGAAAAGACATGTGTTAATTTTTCTTTTCATATCATATTGATGGGTAGAGAATGGGATACTTGTTTTTAGAATTTTCTTTGGAATTATCTTCACTAATGTTTTCAAAGCAAGCTGGTAAAAGCTACTCAAAATTAAAAAATATATTTTGAAATTTCTCAACTATCATATGTTCTTATTAGATTTGTCAAATTCAAATTTATATGACATTAAAAAAAATTCAGGTGACTATAAGTATGGTGTGTTCTCTTTTAGTGACACATGGATGCACCAATTTTGTTTCCATACATGAAACCTTGAGTTTTCAGAAAATTAGCTAATGTGGTTTGGAATTTTGCACACTTTCAACAATTTCTCTTGGAAGTTTTCAAATTCCCAATATTAGATTATGTTGAATATGACTTTTTTTTCTTTCAATTATCTGATGTAGCATCATTACCAATCATTCCCCCCAAAAAATTAGTGTTAATTGGTGAAAATTTGTAAAAAAATTTCCATATTGTAAAAAAAAGAAAAAAACTTACCTAAAACTAAAAATTGTGTTGAAATATGACAAAGTTTTCTCAAAAACGTTTTTCTCCAAATTTTGCAAAATTTTCCACCCACAAGAGGGAATTTGCAATAGAATATCTATTTTTATATATTCTAAAAATTGTGAAATTTTCCACGCAAAAAATCAATAATCTAACAATAGCATATAAGGTGAAATGTTTTGAATGATTTTTTATTTTTTTTCCCTAATGAATCATTGTCAATGTAATCCCAAAAATTTTTTTAGCAATAATTGTTGACATGCCTGTAAAAGGCTGTAATAAAAAATTGGTGACAAAATGCCCTAAAACTAAAACTTGTATCAAGATTTAGTGAAATTTTCTATCAAGAAAGTTTGAATGAATTTTATTTATTTATTTCTAATGTAGCATTATCAAAATAATCTCAAAAAAAACATAGCAATAATTGTTGACACGTCTGTAAAAAGCTCTCCAAATTCTGAAAAACTGGTGACAAAAAGCCCCAAAACAATACCATATTATTTGTAAAAATCTTGAAATTTTCAAGAAAAACATTTTTCAAAATTTTTTTTGTGAAGAATATTTTGGAATATTCAGCCATATTCTATTATCTTCAAAATTAATTAATTAATTATTCAACAGACATGTGTTGAAGCTTCTCATATACTAAGGTTAAAATGCCCTTTTTTTTTCTTTTTTTTGCATTGAATTTTGTGATGTAATCACACTAGCAATCATCTACAAGAGGAATTAGCCAAATTTGGCCACAGGTCAGAGAGGAAAGTAGATTGTTTTTATGAATCCTGCAATAATTTTGCCATCTGCTGGAATCTATTGTCTAAATATGGCGATTTCTGAAAAAAATCTTCAAAAATCTGGCGACCACTTTCTTGCAACTTTAGAGCAATCATTTTCACAAGAATCCTTTGAATGAGTCACACTGGATTTTTCTGGGTGTTATTATGGGTTCAATTCAGTGTTTTTCTTTTCAATTTTATGCTGTTCCTCAAGTGGCAATCATCCATACGAATATTTAGCCAAATTTGACGATATTCAAAATATTAAAGTAGAAAAATCTTAAGCACCATTTCATGTTGTAGGCAATTGTGGCAAATTTTGGATTTTTTTTTTCTTTTTTTGGGCTTTAAGAAAAAAAGGGGGAATTTTTGACAGAATTTTTTTCTTAAATTTTTTTCCGCATAATGGCGAAAATTCTTCGCCACAGATAAAATTACTGATTCAGTTTGGCTAATGTGAAAAGGGAAAGAACTAATTAAGGCGAGTTGCTGCACCCATGATACCTAACCACCATTGCTTTCGTTGGTTGTTTGCAGAGAGAAGAAAACAGAAGAAGAGAAATCAAATGGACAGCAGCGGCGCCATTGCTCCCTCCCACGTCTCGCACCTCCTTTCACGCTTTTTCGTCGCGTAATTTTTGCTGTCATGGGTGGTGTTGAAGACGGAGACTAACGGGTACAAAAAAAGAATTAGAATTGAGTTGAGTCAATTGACCGGACATCGTTTGTTGGCTCTGCTCTTCAGGGTAGAGACAATGCGATGCATCCAGAAACATGCCAAAGTTTGGTATCCCTACATACATTCTAGGGTCATGTGAAGTCCACTATAGAAACATTCATTCCTGGCATAACTGAAGCATACACTTGGGCTTCATGTTGATGCTAACTACCATGTGTTTCCAATTTAGTATGTTGAACATTTATCATCCTTATGGAAATCATTTAAAAGGCAGAGCCATGATGTGACAAGCGAGTTGTTGTTGGTTTGTTTTTTTTTTTGTTGCACTCGTAGTTTGCTGGCTGTCTCAGAAGAGTGGGTGGGGAAGACGAGAAGAGGAGATGGAGGTGGAGAATTCGATCTATGTGGGAGGCTTGGCATATGACAGCAAGGAGGAAGTGGTGAAGAAGGCGTTTGTGGAGTATGGTGATGTAGTTTCAGTGAAGATCATGTACGATAGAGGGAGTGGAGGCTCTCGTGGCTTTGGTTTTGTCACCTTCAAGAATTCTCGAGCTGCTGTGAATGCAATCCGGGAAATGAATGGCAACCAAATCGCAGGCCGAACAATTCGTGTCAATGAGGTGAGGAAGAACCGGTTGTTAGGGTTCAGGGATAGAGAGAATGGCGACAGAAGAGATGGAAGACGAAATGGACGAGATGGAAGAGGCCCAAGAAGTCGTCATGGACGATCTTCTTGTTCGCCACCGTCTTCTCGCGTTCCTAGGGCACGCTCTCCATTGCAACGGCGAAGAAGCAGATCTCCACGAGCAGCAGGAGAGAGCCCCTTGCGGTATAAATCTCTTCTATTCACCAGGGACAGAACGCCAAGTCCGATGTCTCAATCTTCTTCGCCTCAAAGCTCGGATGATGCAGTAGTGCAACGGACTGACGGGGCATCAAGAGAAGCGGTTGCAGCAGCAGCTCAAGAAGTCAACAACAGAGCCAATGCCAAGAACAACAACAAAGACGACGTAAATGTACTCAGACATGAGCTAGAACGAGAAAGCGAAAACCGTCAAATCCTCGAGGACAAAGTCGGCAGTCTGAAAGGAACTGTGGAAAGGGTGGAGCAAACCATTGCAATTCTACACACCAAGGCTCAGAAGCTCCAAGATTCTTTGGCAACTGCACTGCAGGTCGCCACACATCGCCAGAACCACCTCAGAAAACTCCAATCAGGAATATCCCATTATAAGACATGCTTTGAGAGGCTTGCAAGCAGTGAGAAAGAAATCAAAACACTTGCAACAACAATCACTGTGGATACAGAAGGTCATGGAATTATAAGGGTTGACAGAGAAGATGAAGCTGATGTTGTTGTGTTCACTAATGGATGCACGCACCCAACTGGCTCAGAAGTTCTTGTCAGTGCTGCATAACTGATGGACAGACAGCTGCAGATCATTATTCAATACAAGGTCAAAAATCCATTTCCAAATGTAGGTTCATAAACCCATTTCAAATGCCACCACAACAGCAACAGATACAAGAAAACCATTTCCAAATTCAGGTTCAAAAATCCATTTCTAATGCCACAACAGGAGGCAGATAATTTTCTTGTCTATTGTGTAAGTATGTAAGATAAAGCGATGTGGAACTTCACTTAACAACACTTCAAATGACAACAGGGAACGGGGAATGATTTTATCTCTTTCAACATGTAAAATGGCAAGCTGAACCCAGCACAGCCACACATTTTAAATGTGAGATCTACACTCACCGTTGTCAGGAGCTGATAGAGTCAGTGGGTAGTCATGATGATGGCTTCTTGTCACTGGTATTCGTCATGCATGTTGTCATTGCTATTTGTGATGAAGAAAGGTGGTTAGTGCTATTTGTGATGATGATGGTCTGACATTTTGTGAGCAAATCTCATAAGACTATGGCTGCACTCATTGTTGTATTACCACTTCCTAGATAAATGTTAGATGGACACTGTACTCCCTCAATAAAAGCTTGTTGACACTTCTAAGCTAAACTTTCCAGAATCATCAAACTTTAGAGGGGTATCTATCCATCTGTGAGTGGTTGTTAGGTCTATGTTGGGGGTCTGTATGGAAGAAGAATCCCTATTCAGTTGTATTTGTTTGCTTTTACATATATGTGAATTTCTTGGAAGTACTGGCTTTTTCTCAATATAAGAGGGGATGAAAGTTTGAAATTTCAATTATAGATAATGGAGGTATGCCTCCTACCAAGTAGACCCTTTTTCTTCTGTTTGTATTCTTCTCTTCCCATGATTGCAGTTGAACTCAAAGCTTCTCTCCTGATGCTATCCAAACAAAATTTACTGCTACTGCCTGATAAGGTAGTAAAGCTCTTCCCTTTTTCATTTGAGGATATGGGCTCCAAAGACATCTTCTTAGCACTTTCATCCTGAAACCGACTGACTGACTTGGGATATTCTGTTTGGCACGCTTGTGCCTAGGCTCAGATAGATGGATGGCAATCAAACATCCTATCTGTGGTACTTTTGCTTTCAGGAGTCAGGGGATCCCTTCCTCATCACTAGAAGATGTAAGAAATCACAAAAAATGTTTCTGTGACTGATTTGTTTCTAGGATGAATGTTTGCAATGAACACATGGTGGCCCCCGCAGCCTTGTACTGGGGAGTTGAATCTGCTATGACTTTTCACAACAATCCTGTGCAACTTTGCAGCCTCTATGGTTTGTAATGCTTCACTTCTTGCTTGAGGTACGGGGAAAAAAATCTGTACTTAAATCTACCTGAAAATGCAGATGGGTGAATTGTGGATGCAAACTTAGGATTTCACCCTGGTGATTGATTGAACCTTATTTACAAGGTACTTAGCCTTTTTCAGTCTCAAGAGACATGGCACATTGATCCTCAGAAATAGGAGCTAATAGTTTCAGTGAACAACAACTTACCTAGGTGTATGCGGGTCCTCTTTACTGACTGCAAATTCAATTGGAACTTATAAATGATCTTGACAGCAATTTTGATGGGATGTGCATCACACTATTTGGCTGTTAATATTGCTGAGAAGAGGTGAGGAGAAACCATGAAATAAAATTCCACATTATCCTTGACCTCCTCCTATACTGGAGGTTTCTCTACCCATGTCCAAACAACAAAATTTTACAAAAGATTAGATAGTGAACTCTTTTGATTCATACTCATTGAATTAATTTGGGTATTCCAATTTGGGGGTGCTGGATCCCATTCACTTCAATGTTATATAATCTCAGTGAAACATGCCACAGCTAGAGTATCTATTAATCAGTCTTTCAAAGAATCCATGCACAGGAGCAGTGTTTTATTTTTCAAGGTTGCTCCAAAAGTGATGATCAGCTACAAGAGGGTTTAACAAATCTGGCCACAAGACAAGTAAAGAAGTACAAAATCTAGTAATCTTATTACATGTTGGCAAATCACTAGAGCTTGTTAGTTAAATTTTTCGAAAGAAGAAAGTTAAAAATCTGCCCAAAATCCCCAAAAATCTTGGTGATTTCATAAATTTTTCCTCAAAATGTGATTATTTTTTGAAGTGGAGACCTGATTCATCTAACATTTTGAAAGCTTCATAAGCTTTTAAATTGCTATGATTGTTGCTTGGCCAAGGTTCCAAGAGGACATACCAAAATGGTCTATTGACTTAACAAACATAACCAAATCCAAACATCCTTAATAAAAATAAAAATTGGTGGGTCGTGTTTCAAGGATGACTTAAGTTTTGTCAACAACAAGACACACCCAAATAACATCGAGGATGATGAAAGATGGGAAAGAATGAAATAAAATAAAATTCCTACAAGGAATGACAAAATTACAACAAACAATTTAACATGCATTTAGGGTTAAGGTATCAAACGAATGGGTATAAAAAAGGCACGCTAAGAACACCAAGGGTTCCTTGACCATTTTCCTAAGGGATTTTTATTATTTAGCAAAATGGCGAATTTTCACCATAAAACAATCACTACCCAAAGGTGGTTTGCACGTAGTATTTGAGTCACGGCCCATGAAATGTCATTTAAACCTTAATGAGACTATAGATGAAACTATGGGATATCTTATATTAACTATGGTTCTATGTTGTTGTGCACTACCAGTGATCAATTGATGGAATAAAATGAATTGATTATGTGAAAATTAAATTTTATTTAGATGAAAATCATTAGAAGAAATCTTTTACAATCAAGAAAAAATGATTAAAAGTCCTCAATGATTCTATGATGACTATATTCATACAATATAATTTTTAATCTTTTGTGAAAAAATAAATGGTCATAAATGATTTGCTTTGTCAACAATGGATGATAATATTACATATGGTAACAAAAAAATCATTCGTTCACAATCTTTTTCATCCATAAAACATTTATGATAAAAGACTTAATGATGTGGACTTTTAGTTGTCATTTATATAAGTACAAAACGACTATTGTTTACAATGTTTAAAATGACATGAACAATGATGACATGACTTTTCAAGGTGATTATCAAATGACTATATTTTGAACAACATGGCAATTGATGAATGACTTGACTAGCATGTAATGACATGGATAATATTGACACAATAGTTTCAAGTGATTATGAAATGATTGGAATATGAAGAACCATCTAAAAATTGATTAGAAAATGACTAGTGGATAATGATATGGGTAATGTTCACCATCTACCTACCTACCTATTTACCTACCCACCCATCCATTCTTTCACCTATCTACTTATGTACTTAGTTTTTACATATTTACCTACCCACCTACATATTAAAAATTTATTTGCTAGGTAATATAATAATTCATTTAATAAATAAATTTAAATATAAATTCGACTAGTCAAATGGTCCATTATTTGTCAATCATATTCTAATCATTCATTACCATGACACTTCAACAATATATATGACTTGTCCTAATATATAACTTGATGATTATCCTTTGTAATTACAAAATGAAAAATGTCACATTAAACATTTAATGATTTCTTGTTTTAAACAACTTGTTGCCTTCTAGTCATATAATGGTTAGTATAATTACAAAATCAATCATAAATAGAATCATAAATTAAAATTTTTGTTCTACTCAATATTGAATGACATTACATGCAATTTAAATCGAATTCTAATGAAATGAAAATTGGTACAAAAGGAATTGAAAATTTACTTGTAATTGAAGTGTTGAAAAAAAAAACACTAAAAACAAACATTCAAAAAACACCTTTCCATTTTTCTTTATTTGAAAAACTTTGAACAAATTCCAATTTGAATCCATCAACCAAAAGGAGGTTTTATAAAAACGAAAGTTGTTTGACCTAAATGAAGCCCAATGAACCAATGTCATTCAAATTTATTTGTATGCATTTGTATGTTTAGTGTTTAAAGCGTAATCATTTTGTGTTGGTCAAGGACAATAAAGTTCCTTCCAACTTAAGTAACTTCAACCTTTAAAATAAAAATTATAGCTTCAAACATGAAGTCATAGATACCCTAGCTTAAGGTTACTTTCCACATAGACAAAAATAATAACAATAAATTTTCAAAAAATAAAATAAAATAAAATTTGGAGTTATTATTTTTTCCATGATTTGTCATGATATTGTCATATGAGGAATGAAATTATTCAAATTGTAACTTGCCATGCTTATGATGGATTTCAACACCTCAACTTCATATTTTCATGAAAATTTGTTTCATAATTAAAAAAATGATTTAATGATGAAACCAACCTTATGGTAAAATATGTTGAAAGCAAATGATTAAATAATTGACACTAATTCACTAATTTTGGACTAGATTGCCACCTTACACACTAGGATTTAAACTAGGGGTTTTGAACCAAATGGGACCTTGGGAAGAAAAATCATGGAGGAAAGGAAACCATGAATGAGACCATTAGTGAACCAAAGGCATTACACCTTGTGAACCAATAATAAGGTGGTTTAAGCATCACTCCTACTTTCCCTCCACAAATTGATATATCATGTATTTAGTTGATTCTGGACTTTATTTTTTAGTTGCAAGTCCATAATTAACAAATGATCATTTGAAATTTGAAAATTAAAAAAAAAAAAAACTTTCATTTGGGGACCATCATATAATTTAACAATAAATATTTACAATGTTTTGTCACACTAGATGATCAAACAAACAAACATTTCCAATGTTACCTCAAATTTAATAAAAAAAACTTGATTTTAACCATCAAGTTGAACAAGTCTATAATTAATAGTTTAGTCCATGATTAACTAAGCCAAAAAAAAAAAAATGCACATTGCAAGCAATCTAGATTGATTGTTGTTGTAAGATGTCCAAGCAAGGGTGCAATAGTGTAGATGGAGCATATGTGCACACACATTAGGCGAGATTCATGTTTTGGCTCTAGCTCCAAGTGTTGATCTCTTATCAATTCCAAGTAAAGCATCAAATAGACATGAGCTCATGATGCCAAAGACTTCCGAAAATCTAATAATATTAAAAAAACTCTACACGTTTCAAATTCCATATGCAACAATTGAAGTAGCCACCTAATGAATGATGATGGCCTTGGTGCACCTATTGAGGACAAAAAGGATGGAGACTCTCTTTTTTTGGCAAAAGTGGGCGCTCGTTTCTTCAACTTGGGCCCCAGTTTGAGGCATGGCAAGCATGTATGACAGTGTGTGTGTGTGTGTAAACCCTAAACCCTAAACCCTAAACCTAAACCTAAACATAGACCTCTGAAGGAATTTAGAATTAAGGACCCCATAATGAAAGGCAAGGATATTGTGTTTAGGTTTATTATAGAGTATAGTAGCTTAATGGATTTTGGCCCCTAGGTAATAATAATAATAGGTCTATTTATTTTTATATGTGGATTTTTGAAAGATGATAATATTTTTGGCTTGTGTTGAAACTTGAGATTAGTTATAGAGTTATAATAATATCTTGAAGGATTTTGGTTT
>Ga0116231_10002090_pt1 | contig 41781 bp, 30 predicted proteins | sample S1TSphgellanicum_2_FD_89695 | JGI IMG/M metagenome (GOLD analysis project Ga0116231, IMG submission 89695) | Host-associated microbial communities from peat moss isolated from Minnesota, USA - S1T2_Fd - Sphagnum magellanicum MG | ecosystem: Host-associated > Plants > Peat moss > Unclassified... | reverse complement strand
TTGTTTTGTGGGGGGTGGAAGAGAAGGAGAGGAGAAGAGGGAAAAATAAAAAGAAAAAGAAAAAGAAGGAGAGAAGAGGAGAAGGGAGAAAGAGGGGGGGGGGGGGGGGGGGGGGGGGGGGGGGGGGGGGGAGGGGGGAGGAATGTTTAGCCAGGGTATGTGGGGTTGGGAAAATTGGAATGTGACTGAGCAAGAGGAGGAGGATTTAATAGCTTTCAGGGAACGCAGGCAACTTCCAAAAAAAACCACACACAAGTCTGAGCAATGCATATAAACTGGGGTTACTTATTCATGCTTCTATATTAATTAGTGATGGAGTGTGCCCGCATTTTTTATTTTTATGTTGCGGAGAAGGAGCCACTTGATTGGTCCACTGCCAATATCTTTGGAACATGAGGGGCACTCCCCAACGTACAAGCCTGGTCTGCTTCCCTCCCCAAAATAGAAGCATGCTTTTGTACAACTTATATACGTGGAAGTTGAACCACAGCCAATCAATATGGGATAAAAACCGAAGTGCTATTGGGAATATCTAAAGGAACAAAATGGGAATTTTGATGGGAACACACTGGGAACAGGAAAAAAAAACAAAAATACCCCACCCGTCTCTCTAAACCCGAGAGAAAAAAAAAAAACCCTGAGTTTTCTCATTGGTTGCATGCCATTTCTTTTTTTTTCAAAATGGTTTGTCATCGTTTTCAACATGGACTATTATTCCCCATTATAAACTGGGGGTACTTATTGAGGTTTTGAATTTTAGAGTTTGAAGAATGAAGCAATTCTGTCATAGACTGCATAAAAGCTCAAAGTGGATTTGGAGTACTGTTGTAGGGGTGGTTCCCGTATGAGTGTGTTCTCCTGAGGGAGGGTCACTCAAGGATGTGAGCATGAGAGTGTTCCCGAACCTAAGGAGAACAGAGGAGTACAGGAACCTCCCCTCGTGGAAACAACTCTGTTTTTATTTTTTCTGTTCTTTCTCATTTCATAGAAAAGAAATATTTCCATGGGAACGTGGGAACATATTAAATTGGGGGAGCTCCCCTGGCATAACCCCTAGGGTTCTTCTGTTGGGGGAGATCCCTCAAAACAGACAGAAATAAAAAGGGCGTTGTTTGCGTAGTACATTAGCGACTTTGACACAAGTTTGTTAAATAATTAATTAATTTTGAAATTTCAGGTTGACAAATAGAATATCCTTGAAGCTTCAATGTTTTCTTCCACAATTTTTTTACTATAGAGAAAAAAATTTTGATTTTTTTTCTATATTTCTGAGCATAATAGAATTAATGTGGAAGCTGCCAGTGTCCTATGCAGTTTTTCTTTTGGGCGAAATTTCGCCAAATTTCGACCTGAAGAATACGTTTTCAAACTATTAAAAGGGTTTTTCGTGAAAAAAATGGTCCAAATTCGCCAGATTTCGAAGATCTTTTTTCCAAATCGCCAGATGTTGATGATAACTTCCAGTAAGTAGCCAAGAATACTTGGCATTCTGGTTTAAATTTTTTATTTTTATAACTTTCATATCTAACATGTAATCAAATCTGGCCCAATCATCTTATGGATGATCATCGATTCAACTACATCACAAAATTGAAAAAAAAACACTGGAACTACTGTATAGGGGGAAGAAGACAACGAAGTCCCTACAGTAAAGGGGACTTGGTTACTTGGTAAAAGAGTAGTCAAGTAAGGGTGAAAGAGGTTGGGACTACTTATTATTAATTAATTTCTTTCTGGGGACTTGGAGTTTTAAAGGCGTGTAAAATTAATCCGAGTTTTGAACCAGTGTAAAAGTTTGAAAAAGAGTGAGTGTAGGATCTGCACTTGTGAGTTGTGTTGTTGTACTATGTATATGAAGAAGCAAAAGCGTGTACAAACGGGTCGAAATTGCGCGGGGGAATAGCTGGGTGGTAGTACAAGGCTGCAGTAATGGAGAGATGAATGAAGCAGAAGCTCATTAACTACCGCCGCTAATTGCATAACGGAACTAAGCAGCAGCCTAAGGTTCAGGTCACACAAGTAGGCTGCCGAATCACTTATTTCTGGAATCTAGTGACGGAGGAGCGTTCACATGTGAGATAACAATAACTACTAAACTGCCCAACTTGAGAGATTCCATAGCTTTTCACTGGGTCCTTCGCACTCACCCACCAGATCCGGGCAGTTCAACGATTTTCGGGCAGTTCAATTTTTTTCACATTCACTCACAGGTGACACAGCCATGAAACTGGTTAGCTTATTATTTACAAGTTTTTTGACATTTGGTCTGCCAGAGGCTCTACAGAGTTTGTGGGCGGTAGTGGATGGGACTGTGACCCATTAGTTTATGGCACATGTTAACACTAGTAACCCACTTGGATATGATGATAGAGTCTAGTCCACATGTGACTTGACCCTAAGTTGGCCTATTTATTAGGGTCAGTGTGAACCTGAATAGGTCCTGAATAAAGATCACCTGTTCTCCTTAAACCCTAAACCCTAAATCTCAGCCTGTAGGGAGCTATTATACAATTAAGACATGCGCATTCAATTTTTTATTGTTTGGGTTTTAATAGCCAAAAAAAAAAGAGTTTGGCAAGTTGGACTGCCAAATTAATTTTTTTGGGCTATGGGGTACAATTGTATTGTATAAACGTAGATAGAAATCCTTTCAAATTGTCAAAAAGAAAGATTTGGGTTTTGCACTATTTGTGAATGAGAGCCGAAAGCTTGGCTTGGAAGGAGACATGAGCAGAGTAACTTTTACCATCAATAGGGTGTCAAAGTTACTCTCCTTGTGCGCTGGAGAGTAAATACATGACCCCTAGGAAGAGACTGATTCCGAACACATTCTATCTTCTTAGGAAAATGTCAATCACCGACCCCTGGGAAATGCCTGGACTATCTATATATGCATCATACAATTTTAAACGATTAATTCCTATGCACCACCATAAAAAATTGGAAAACAAACTTCATATTCATCCATGGGAAAATGCCTTGTATTTTATATATGCACCAGGAAATTTTTTTTTCTTCAAACCACCGAGATCAATTGGAAAACCAAACATCATATCCATGGGAAGTGCCTCATATGTGTATAGTGCAGCAAAAGAGTAAAAATCCTCAGTGCTATGCACCACCAATTAATCAGAAGAAATCCAAACGTCCATCTTTCTTGATTCTCCATGCCACTCTAAAAATTTCAAACAACAAAGTTTCTTTTCAAATTAGAAATTAAAAAATTTATTTTCCAAAGGAAATACCTATGTCACATCCCAGTTCATTGTGAGCCGGTATTACTTGTCGAGCTTTTCGTGGTGTAGCTGAGGTAGCAATCATCCACAAGCTAATTTAGCCAAATTTGGCTATTAACAAAATATGAAAGGGAAAAATTAAGCTCCCTTATATGTTTTGGGCTACCTACTTGAACCATATATATTTATATTTTGAACTTTTCTCGAAATTTGGAGGTTTAAAAAATTTAAATTTTCTCTAAAAAATTCAAAAATTCGCCCTCTAACAAAAAAGGCTGATGTAGCTTGATTCACCAAGCATCATGATCATGATCATCATCAGGGTTTAGGTTTAGGAACCGACAAGCTTAAGCTTGGAGAGATTGCTGTTTAAATGAAGAAGGTAAGGTCTTGAAGAAGGTAAGGTCTGGAAGAAGGTAAGGTCTGGTCATCTGGTCAAAGCAGCAACAGAAGCAAATGTGCAAGCTGCTCTTTGAATCTTTCAAATTTTTGCTGGGAAATGGATTTGGAAGACATTCTCTGCACAAAATCGTGTCACTGCACAGCAATATGCAAGTACACACTTTGCTCTTAAAAAACCTCAAACGTGCGAGGATGATACACTCGACATGGACACAGGTACAACAAAAGCATATACATCTTCTACTGAATTCTGTAACTCAATCCTTACGTACAACCCTTAGATACAAGAAGAGAAGTAGGTAAAGGTCAAACAACCCGTATGAAGAAGAACAGGCAGTTAAAGAGTAAGCTAACAATACGAGTGCATAATCTTGTCGCTATGCGGACAGCAACAAATGTGTCTTACATGGGTGGTAGAGCTCCAACTAATCATTTGCGTTTATCCGTTCTGGTTTCTGGATCATAAGAACCAATCGCCACAACCACGCTCCTAGTTCTCCTTCACTCTCTCTCTCTCCCTTAGATATTCTAAGATCCTTGGGATGTCCTAAGGACAGACGAGCCATCAAAACGCAAGCGAACCTCCGTTTTAGCAGGTACGTCAGCTCAGTCCATCGCGAGTCCGTATTAGTTGTCGAGCTTTAATAAGGCGCCGTCGGTCTTAAACCCCATCGTCGCAAGTACGCCGGGCACTCGTCCCTTCTTCCCGTTGACGTCGTTTTGTCCTGCCTGAGAGACAAAAAAACAAAATCCAATTCTGCTCAGGTCAGTTCATGTCTTGCCCAAAGTTCAGAAAGTTTTTTTTTTTTTGAAAAAGGAAGAGAAAACAACCAACGAACAAATAGACAATCAATTTTGCTTACCATTCCCCAGGAAAGTACAATCAGGAAAGTACAATAATGAACATAGGTTAAAAATTTCCATCAACCATGCCTTTCTTCTTCCCCTAGCCTATTTGTGTGAAGATAGGAAGTTCTCATCTTTAGTGAAGTGAGGAATTTTGAATGTTGGGTGGTCCTTCACTTTTATGAAGAACCTTCACTTGGAGTTCTGAAAAAAACAAATTAGAATTATACTAGTTTCAATTCTGTTTCCACATATAAATGGATCCAAGAATTTGGTCTCGAGTCTGGATCTTCCCAAAACAAAAAATCCCTGATTTTGGTTTTGTTTCTGAAAATCAGACCAAGTTTCATTGGAATGGGTGGTTAACCTCCAGGTAGTGCTTGATTCTAGTCTTTTTTTTTGAAATCACAGTTCTGGTTCCTGTTCTTTGCATAAATGGAAGTGTGAACCTTCTGTGTCGAAAAAATAACTTTGTATTCTCATTCTAGAATTGGTACCAAAAATCAGATCTGGGTCCAGTTTTGTTTTTATTAATCGGAACCAAAACTGGCATTTCCAACCCAGCCAAGACAAGTAATTTCACATTGGTAAGTATGTAATTAAGTGTGTTTGTAGGTAAATGAAGGCTGGAACGTGTTTTAATTTTTCAACTACCAATAGATCTCTTTCCTTTCTCGGGCATCAAAGGAAGTTATGTGTCGAAAACGGGGCAGCGGGCAGAGAATAGGAAAGGGCTGTGGCGGGAGAATGGGGTATACAACTAAACGTTGTCATCACATTAATTATATACTGTCTGTGTGTTTATGTAATTTCTTTTAACTAATACCGTTTTATTTTGTTTTGGCCAATAGTGCTAAAGTGGGTTTATTGAAACGGAGCAAGATTTTATTTCACTGTTACGTCGCACACCTTCCCGTTCTCCAGCTTCGCCATCCGCGCGCGCGGACAACCGCCCAGCAGACGCACACACGAACGCGCGCGAAGCGTTTGCTGCGGGCGACGAGGAGCTGGGCTTCCAGTCTTACGAACAATGTTCCGTGCGTGGTTTATGCAACATTTTCGATGTCTTCAGTAGTTTGTACACAACTTCATAATAGGCAACTCGATTTGAACTGAAATTGCCGTTTTCGTGGACAAATTTGGTTGGCTAGTTGATCAACTTGGGAGCTCTGGACAACAAACAAACTTAAGCGGGCATTTGCTGCGTGTTTGCTGGGCCCCAGCTTTTGCCTTGATTGTATTGGCTTGCAGACTGTTATTTGATTTTGTTGTTTCTGGCTCGAGTTCTCCGCTTGTGATCATGGCGGGCATGCCTCGTAAACTTGTCGTTGAGGTGTTGGCGGCGAAGGCGTTGATGCCTAAAGATGGCGAAGGCTCTTCTAACGCTTACTGTGTGGTAATATGCAGTACTTGTGTCGTTCATTCATTTTTATTGTTGTGCTCTTAGAGCTTGGAGTCGATTTTGTTTAGTCGATTTTCAGTAAGTGAGCGTCTATGTGAGCTGGAAGTGATCAGCAGTGGTGTTTTAATTTCATAGCTTGCTTTTGTAAACTATGGAGGTTTTGCAACTGCGAGTTTCATCTAAGGCTTTCTGCAGTCTGCAGTTTCTTTCTCATATTCGTATCTCTCTGGTATTTCCCTTGCAGCTGGACTATGATGGCCAGCGGAAGAGGACCAAAGTGAAGACCAAGGACTTAGACCCGACTTGGAATGAGAAGGTAAAGGAGCTCTTGAAGCTTTTGAGCTTTATAATTGCAGGTTTTGTCTTGTAACTGCTTTCTAGCGTTTGTTGTTGTTTGAAGGCAACGATATGATGTGTGCTTTGGACTGGAGTTGAATTGCTTTGGATTTTTATCAAGTAGCTTTGCATGTGCAGTTCGAATTTTTAATGTCCGATCTTGTCACGGGTGGAGATCTGGAGGTTAACGTTCACAATGAGCGCAATAGTGGTACGGGTAGACGCAGCAGCTTTTTGGGGAGGGTGATTATCCCCATTTCTAGCGTGCCTCCGAAGCCCGAAGCTGCAAGATGGTATCCCTTGCAGAAGCGAGGCTTGTTCTCGCACATCAAAGGAGACCTAGGGTACGTGATGATCTCTTGACCTGCTTGTGGAGTATTTGGTAATGCAATTCCTGTAAGAAACTTATGAAGCTCATGGAGCTTTTCTCTAAATCTGCTGTACTTTTGTAGCCTCAAGGTCTACACCAGTTCTGATCAGTTGATGAAGGAGACGAAGATGCCGTCGGAACCGAAGGACTCGAAAGGTCCAAAGCCAGATATGAAGGCTGACAAACAGCCGATGCCTATGAGGCCCAATATGCTAACTGTTCCAGAAGCAGACTTTACTGTCAAGGAAACCAATCCTGATCTTGGCAAGGCAGTCGACTACAATCATCACTATGACCTCGTCGAACACATGACTTACTTGTTTATCCGCATTGTGAAGGCTCGAGGTCTTGCCGCCAAAGACGCTGATGGGTCCAGTGATCCTGTAAGTCCCGCTAGGCCCTGCTACCGTGTGTCATTGCATTGTTGATCAGAATGGCGGTTTTCAATCAAAATTGTGAAATTCTCATCAGTTTCATCCGTGCGAGGTACAAAACATCAGTACGTCAGACTCACAGTTGGACACGTGAAGGCGGAGACGAAGATTGTCAAGCGTAGTCTTGATCCCGAATGGAATCAAGTGTTTGCTGTTGGGGAGGACAAAGTGCAAGGTGGTACTCTGGAATTGACTGTTTGGGATGCGGTATGGGCCTTGACTTTTGGCTGAAATCTATCTCATAGAAGCAAGCAATTCATGGCATTAGATTAGGTACATCCATCAGTTAGATTTCTGTGATGCTCAGCCCAGTGAATTCTTCAACAGGACAAGATATCCAAGGATGATTTTCTTGGAGGTTTTATGTTTGATTTGTCGGAGGTTCCAAAGCGAAAACCTCCAGAAAGCCCTCTGGCCCCACAATGGTACAAGCTTGAGGCCAAGTCTGGGAAGGGCAGAGCACAAGGTACTGCATTGTTTTTTCGTTCATCTTTGGCTAGTCATTCGATTCCAGTCTGCTTCATGAAATTCCTTTTGGGTGTACAAGAGATGTTTTCCTAAGCCACCTGCAAGAATCTCCAGCTGCTGTGCTAACTTACGACCATGATTCATTGGAATGTCCAGGTGAGATTATGGTTGCAGTCTGGTGGGGTACTCAAGCTGATGAGGCATTTCCTGAAGCATGGCACTCTGATACTGGTGGACATGCCCATTTCAGGTCGAAGGTTTATCTGTCTCCCAAGCTCTGGTACTTACGGGTGAATGTCATTGAAGCTCAAGACCTAAATACTCGTGACAAAGCAAGGCTGCCAGAACCGGTATACATGCCTCTTGTATTCCAGCTGTTCCTTTTCTTGTACGGGCTCCTTGCTTATTGAATTTTTGCAATTTTCTTGTAATACTGAAAACCTCGTTACATCTCTTGTGTGTTTTGTATGTGCAGTATGTGAAGGCTCGTGTTGGCCCATATCAAGTTGTGAGGTCAAGAATTGCAACTGTGAGGAGTGCCAGCCCTTTCTGGAATGAGGATCTGATGTTCGTTGCAGCTGAGCCATTTGATGATGTGTTGCATCTTCTCCTTGAAGAGAGAGTTGGAAATAAAGTGAGTTGATGCCAGATGTTTTTTGTAAGCCATCAGTCATGCACGTCCTGTATTCCTCTCTTCTGCAGAGTGATTTTTTATGTTCGATTCATTCCTGAAATTGATTCCGGTGTGTTCATTGATCCAGGAGGAGGTTCTTGGGGAGGTTAGAATCCCCTTGAGCACTGTTGAACGAAGAATTGATGGTCGGCCAGTGCCTTCAAGGTGGTATGTACTTGATAAGTCAGGGAACCAAGGGTTCAGTGGCCGTATTCACTTGCGGGTTTCGCTAGATGGTGGCTATCATGTCATGGATGAGTCTGCAAACTACACCAGTTGCAATCGTCCAACAGCCAAGCAGCTCTGGAGGCCTTCTCTTGGTGTTTTGGAACTTGGTATTCACAGTGCAAATAACTTGCTCCCAATGAAATCCACAAAAGACAAGCGGGGTAGCACTGATGCATATTGTATTGCCAAATATGGCCCAAAGTGGGTTCGGACAAGGACCATCTTTGAGAGTTTCAGCCCTCGTTGGAATGAGCAATACACATGGGAGGTTTTTGATCCTTGCACTGTTCTCACAGTTGGTCTCTTTGACAACAGGTGAGTGCACCATCAGATTGGGCATTGTTTGAACATGAAGCAAAATTTGTTCTCTTTTCTGTTTCTGCTAGTGCAATCTGGTGTCTGCTGTTATGTCTGAAGAACCATTGTCTGTGTTACAGACAAGCAAATCCAGAGATTGCAGCCACCACCAAAGACTTGCCGATTGGGAAGATCAGGATTCGGTTGTCCACACTTGAGAGTGATAGGGTCTATACAAATGCATACCCCTTGCTCATTGTCACGCCACAGGGTATAAAGAAGATGGGTGAGCTTGAGCTTGCTGTGCGTCTCTCATCAGCATCCACTTTGAATTTGATGCATGCATACCTCCAGCCTCCATTGCCCAGAATGCACTATTTCTATCCTCTTGACCACAAGCAGATTGAGAGTCTAAGGGTTGCAGCCATGAACATAGTGGCCTTAAGACTCATGAGGTCAGAACCAGCAATGCGCCAAGAGGTTGTTCAGTTTATGCTGGACACTGATGCAGAGCGTTGGAGTATGCGCAGGAGCAAGGCTAACTATTATCGAATTATGGTAAATCAGTTGGGGCTTTCATCAAGAGCTTTCTGAAGTATGGCATTTGCTAGTGATTTGTTTTTGGAGCCCTTGGGAATTGTCAAGGAGAACTGGTTCTGAAGACTAGGGAACTCGTAGTTGAAGACAATTTTGTGGGTTTCTAAGAACGTGTTTGTTCTGTTGCAGGCTGTTCTCAATGGTGTCATGGCAATTATGAATTGGTTTGCAGACATTTGCAGCTGGAAAAGCCCTGTGACTACTGTTCTGGTCCACGTCCTATTCTTCATACTTGTTTGGTACCCAGAGCTTCTTCTTCCCACTTTGTTTCTGTACATGTTCCTGATTGGGGCATGGAACTATAGATTCCGATCTCGAGCACCTCCTTTCATGGATGCTAAACTCTCTCAAGGGGAGCATATAGGGGACCCAGATGAGTTGGAGGAGGAATTCAATGTTGTGCCAGCAAACAGGGCACAAGAGGTCAGTGAACATAGTGGAAATGTGGGTTGCTGTTTTCTGGTGAGCAGCAGATTCAGAAAATACATTCTCTAAGGTGATTGTGTTCTGAATGACAGGTTTTCAAGTACAGGTATGAAAGACTGCGGGGAGTTGCTGGAAGAATACAGAATGCTCTTGGAGATCTTGCTACCATGGGAGAAAGGGTGCAGTCTCTTCTAAGTTGGCGTGATCCTAGGTATGGTGCATTCTCTTTGCTCTTGAGAAGTCTTTTCTGGTCATTTTCTCCTGGTGCATGTTATTAAAGGCCCTGATGATTGAATTCTTGGTGCTTTCACAGGGCAACTGCAATTTTTATAGGTTTCTGTTTGCTAGCAGCCATTACACTCTATGTCACCCCTTTCAAAGTGGTGGCAATTCTTCTGGGATTGTATGCTCTACGACACCCACGATTTCGTGACCCTCTTCCTGCAGTGCCATTGAACTTCTTCAGCAGGCTGCCCTCTCAATCTGATCGCATCTTGTGAGGAAGACAAGGCTTGAATTGTGCTAACAAGATTTCATGCCTCACTTGGTGGTATTGCTAATGTGGGATCAATCTTGCATGGTGCCTAATTACAATGTTTGAATAGAAATTCTGTTTGTAGTTGACAACCAGCAAGTAGTTTTGACCTTAATCTGGAGCAGATCCTTTTGTCAGGCATTAATGTTCTCCAGTCCACAAAAGGCTAATCATTTTGAAGGCAGATTAATTTATTTAGTTTTGATGATGCTATATGGACTTCTTTTGCATCAGAAAAGTTATTTTACTCATTCTACTTGTTACGGCCACACTTCTGTGGTTGTTACTGTTTAGGTTGATGCTTTTCCTGGCATCGGATTGACTGAATATAACAAGTTCACCATGCATTCTTTTGTACATTCTCTTGGTGAGATGCTCTATGTCTGGTGTGTATTATGATGTTGGTGGATTGATTATCGTTCATGAAAAATTTCAATGAAAACCATAGTTTGTTTATTTTTCAGAGCCATGTTTTAAGAGTTTCCTACAATCTGCAGTCATATTCTGGTACGCCAGAACCCAAACAAGTATGTGCAGCCAAACTAGATAACATTTTCTATTAGAATTATGTGATGAAAAATGTAAGTTTTGAGGAGGCTTTGCACTGGTATCAATAGTATGTTAAAAAAATTGTAACAAAAAGTAAGTAAATAAATAAATATATAGGGTTTAGGGTTTAGAGAGAGAGAGAGAATAATGAACAATGATTTTTAGCAATGGGTAAAAATTCATCTTCACTTTTTTCATTTGGTGGCTATTTATGTGCCAGTTTTCAAACTCAAACTAATTACAAGAAATGTAGAAAGATTAGAATTAAATTTTGATGCTTGTAATTAAATTTTGCAATCTTACACTTGCCTTCCAATTGCACGAAAATTCTGCAGGACCTGTGTGCCTTGTGGGGAGAATTGAACCCTGGTGAATCAGATTCAACACAAGTTTCCTCCATCAACTGCTGCTGCACATGCTTTGACAATAAGATCTCCAAACATTGTGATAGAAAAAGGGATTCCTGCATTTGCATCATACTCAAAAACAAGATGAATACAATTCCCATGTCCCACATAGTTTATCCACAACCTGCAAAGACTGGAAACAATAATCAAATGTAATGATAAGCATATTGTGAACCTAATATGCATCATAAAATTTCAAAAGTTGTAAAAAAAAGGTTTGATCACCTTAACAAGGTCAACCCACATGTTATTTTGAAAGATGAGGACCTCATCACCAAAAGCATGAAGAACATCGATAGCCTACCAATCTCAATTTCCAAACTAATAGACATAGTGAAAACATCAAATAAAAAGTTATGTAAGCTACCTAAGGCTTACCTAGGGATTACCTAAGGTTATTTATGTTATCTAGGTGCTCTATAGGTTAGTTACAAGCCATGTAATCCTAAGGTCTATTTAGGACCAAGACCACAATCATTCTATATTCATAGAATAAATAAGTTATTTTCAAAATCATTTTATAATTGCATTACAATGTTAGGTCCTGAGTACCCATGTCATTACAAGATAATGAATATGTAGTCATATAACAATTGTCAAGTCAAGTTCATTTTATGGTCATTTATAGTTGCATTAAAATGCCAAGTCATCATTATCCATGTCATTTACATGCCATTCATTTTATAATCAACAAAATGATAATTAAAAGTCAATGTGATTATGTTCTTTTTCATGGATGTCATAAGGATGAAATACAATCAATGAAATAATGACTTTGCAATTCCATTTATAACATTATCATCTATTAATGACATAATCAACTAATTTATGACTATCTCTTTTTACACATAGGATTCAAAAAAATTAATTGTATTTTATGACTATAGTCATTCATAGAGTTGTAAAGGACTTCTAGTAGTTGTTTTCTTGGTTGCAAAGGATAGGATTCCTTTTAGTGTGTGCCAACAATTATTTTTCCATGTGTTGATTGTGTTCTATGAATTGATTGGGCAAACTTCAAATCAACATGTTTCAAACTTATAATCACCTTCTCATCATGTAGAATACTAACAAGCTTCAAACATAATGCAATCAAAGCACATACTTGAATCATAAATTCATTGAAGTTTCAAAATGTGACAATCAATAATGGAATGTAGTGTTGTCACCATAAATATTAAGTTGATACCTTCATCTTTCACAAAGGGAATCGCCAATGGATCAAACATATTTTTCAAGTAAATTACACAACTACTCAACCATGCACAATGCCATGTGGTTTCATGAATTTCAAATAAACCAACAATATCAAGCATAAGGGTTTAAGAATCATTCAAATAATTAATTATGAAGACAAATGTGCCCATACCACATTTGGACATTCAAAGATCAAAATTGGTAAACACAATTGCTACCTTAACAATATGTGGCACCACATCATGCAATTTCATGGTTTTTGTTACCATTGTAAGAATCACTTCTTTCAACAAAGCAAAGTGAAAAGGAAAGACAACATGCTAGCATTACTATAAAACCAACCTCCACATCCAAATATTTTCAAAAGCGGAGAGGGCCTTGTAACCCTTACAAATATACAACATTAGATCTTCAAAAAATTGTTATTATGCCTCATCATATTTTTTGTAATGATTTGTGGCACTAATAACATTGTGATTACACACCCGATTGGCTTAGAATATTTTTCCCCTAGTTGTCAATTATGATTTTCTTTGTCAATTTTTTTAATAATGACTAACTTTCTCCAAGTAATCATTTGGATATGTAGATTCAATGTGGGTTTTCATAGGAATGATCCCATTAAGCTTGTTATATTTGATAAGACCTTTTCAAAAATTAAATTGTGGGCACAAATCATTAGCACATGTTTGTTTTGTTTTACAAATAATGCATTGTAACATCTATGGGTTTTCAATATCCATAGGTAAGTTATCATTGGCAACAAAAAATCTCCAACAAATTGAGCTTCCACTATGTGGCTTCCAAGTTGGAATTTTAGCTTGTATAACTACATGCTATAAAACCACAACCTTAATAGAATTTGTTGCAACAGTAGAATGAGTTGTAGGAACTTGCGTATGGGTGTATTCACGATTAGGGTACCAAAAAGGAATGACAGTGTATTTAAAGGACAACAAAGAACAAATTTGGATATTTATTTATCTTACATTATAATTGTAGTGGATTGTTGTAACCCAATAGCTAAAATGATGTCTTGTTAAATTAATAAAAATATTAAAAATTAATTTGGATACTATGTAAATGTCATTTTGAGTGCTATGAATTAATTATATCAAATGTTTAAATTGAATTTTTTAAAAAAAGGAATAAAAAGAAATGGATAAAGTCATAAAATCGATTTCAAAAATTTTTACGACAAAAACATGCACTTTCTATGAAAGTGCACGTTCTTTAGATGAACTTGATGAAAAACCAAATTATACAAAAAATCCAAAGTCTTGAAATTTTGAAAGAAAAATCAACAAGGAAAATGACTTTTTTTTTTAACCATTTGATAAGAAAATTATGTTCAATGCGTTCAAAATCTTTAACCTTAGGTGCAGGTCACATGTGTGGGAAATAAGCTTGCCAAAAAATATGTTTGGTTTTCCATTGAAATTCATTCTCGGAATTTCTATGAGTTTTTGAGTTTTTGGTTATAAACGAAAATATTTATACATAATTATGTGTGAATGTGAAAACTCACCACCACCACATGAATAATTTTAAATTGGACTATTCAATTTTTCTCACTTAAATTTGTTTCAAATAAATGTTATTTGCAAAAAATAGTTGCACAAAAATCCTTGAGTCTTTTTCCTTTTTTTGGAAGGCCGACTGTGAATTAGCCCATATGCACGTTCTCAACATCTGAGATGTTGGCATGCACAATAGAAGTTGGTGGCATTCCACAATTTTTTTCAACCTTACCAACAAATTCAACCAAACATTTATCTTATTTTTCAACCATCACATTAAGCATATAACATAGACCTAACACTTAATCTAGATAATGCAAAACAAGCTTATAAGTTACAACCAGAGTGTATGTGCATGGAAGCTAACCTAAAATTATAATTGGTAAATTGTAAATGCATGGAAGTTTGAATCTTGCAAACTGCAAATTGTTTTGACGACACAACAAAACAAAAAGACACCCAAAAACATTATTTTAAAAAAAGACCACAAAGCAAAAAATTGCAACAAATTGAAAAATAAAATTGAAGATTGACCTTACAAAATCAAATTTCATTGAAAGTTACAACTAAAAGACCAAGATTGTTGAAAGTTGAAATATCAAGATTGTCAAAAGCTGAAGAATCGAAATTGTTAAAAGCTAAAAAATGGAAATCATTGAAAGTTGAAAGATTGAGATTGTTGAAAGCTAAAAACCAAGATTGTAAAAAACTAAAAGATTGAAATTGCTAAAAACAATCGTAGAAGTGCTTGAAAGGTTGAACATGCATAAACACAAAGTGAAGACAAAAACACAACAAGAAGAATGAAGACAAAATCATAGAACCCAAAAAGCAACCATACATATAATTTTTTTATAGAAAAACATAACAAACCTCAATTTGGAGACTCTTAAAACTCAAATTTGCCTCAAACATTGTGGAAAGTTGCAAATGTATTGACACTTTGCCAATGAGAATGTTTGTGATGAGACAAAACACACTCAAATTTTGCTGTTACTTAAAAGAAGACACACAAGAAAAAATTAAAACCTTAAACCCTAATTACTAGATATGCATAACCTTACTATCCAAACCCCTAACAACATTAGCATGTGGATATGAATACTAGTAATCATGCCTAGCATGTGAATATAATTACCAATTATTGTTTGAACAACTTATGCCAAATACATCTAATCTTGGATATTGAAAAAAATATAGATTCCAAATATGGTTACATGCATATCTGGCTACCGACTGGATTCATATATGAATATTTTCATATATGCAACCAACATTGGTATTTTTTGAATTTTGGGCAAATGCAGAAATAATTGATTAGTGCCTAACTTCCAACCTTCCTTTGGGTTGTCATTTGACAAATACAAGATGTTATCCTCTTTTTATCCAAATTGCATGTATGGAGCATGGTGTGGTTGTCTTCAAAACTATTCAATACTTGTACAAACTCATCTAAACATGTCATAGCATCTCATTGGCCATGATTTTATGCACTTGCTATTGGTAGTAGAATCCCGGCAGCCAAGTACGTTACATAGCCTCTTCAAAATGTGCAAACTCAAGCCAACCTTGTCTAGGTGACATAGGTAGGTAACTTAGAAAGCTCGAGATCTATATTTTATGTAAAGTTCAAACATAGTTTGTTGTCTTGGACTGATGAAAGAGGCCTATTGAAATAAAATGGATTAAAGTTTTGATATCTATCTATTATTATGGAAGGTAGTTTGTTTGTTTTGTTTGTCACATTGAGATCTCCCAAACCATGGTGTCCTCCATCATGCTCTTGATACCATTGGAAAGTCCTTGTGATTACAGGTGGACTAAGATTATTTGGAGTGTTCAGACCTATGGTGCAAGAGTTATTGAATATTGAACAATTATGTTTTAAAAAAAACTAAAACTAAATATTTTAACAAAAATTGGGCAAGCTCTTCAGATTGTTGGAAAGCTCTTGATGAGTGGGTTTTTTTTCAGGTGCTTTCATAATTTTTAGACCTAAGGTGGAGCAGGTATCGAATTTTGAATTATTTTCATTATTGGAAATTTATTAAAAATTTTAATTAGTTTCACAATAAAGCTGTGTGATCAAAATCCTTTTCACACTTGGAGCAAGAGTCCTATCCACACTTGGGCCAGCAGCATTGGCCACAATAGTATGGTAGTTTAATGCAAGTTACATCTGGTAACTAGCCTTTTTTTTGTTTTGGTGCAGAGATTGGCACTGTTCTGAAATTTTGGAGATTTTACATTGCAAATCAATGCATTAAAAAAAAAAAACCATTGCCAAAAACTAAAACATCTTAAACAATTGCCCCTTGGCTGTGCATCACAAAATTGATTTAAAAAATAATAATTATATATATATATATAACACTGCTGGTAACCATGGTAACTATTTGACTATAAATTTGGAATGATGATCACAATGCATGCAAAAAAAAAATGTTACTATGGCAATCATGGTGATAGTGCACAAACTCCACTGGGGTCATCATTGGATATCCAAAATTATTTTGTAGGGGCATATAGGTACTATAGCTGTACTTGGTGCAGGAGAAGGGCAGATGTGCCATTTGTGCAAAGTGACAAGCACAAATAGTCACATAGGCATAAGGTACTCTACCATTTGGCAAAAACAAGGGTGCAAATGGAAAAGGTCTACACCATAGGTAGACCTAACAAATATGGTAAATTGCCATTTATGCCAAAACAAATGCCATACAAACTAGCTTGTTGATATGTCTGGCAAATAGGGACTTGGTCCAAAAATTCATATTTTCACAACATTAGATACTACTAGATACATAGTTGAAGCTTGATCCAAATACGAGATCCATAGTTAAAGCTTGATACAAATACTAGATACATAGTTGAAGCTTGATCCAAATACTAGATGCATAGTTGTTAGGCTGATCTGTAGCACCATGACTCCTCAAAATTCAAAGCGGCTTGAAATATGAAGAGAACGTACAGCAAACTTAATCAAATAAGCAGGCGATTCACCTCTTCCGGACTAGTCTCATGGGATTGTGTAAGCTGCACCCAACCAAACAAACTTCTCATCAGATAAACTTGCTCATCAGATACCAGTATCTACAAAATCAAACCGTTGGATTTTGTTAGACCTTGACAGCTTCAACTACAACTACAAGGGGGGGAAAAAAATTATTTATAGCAAATTTGTTTGGACCCAGAAATGAGTCTGAGTCCAAAACAAAATTTCAAAAGGAGTTCTAAACAATCAGTCTGAGTCCCAAACAAAATCCCAAAATGAGTCGTAAACAATGAGTCTGAGTCCCAAACAAAACCTCAAAATGAGTCGTAAACATTGAATCTGAGTCCCAAACAAAATCTCAAAATGAGTCCTAAACAATGAGTCTGAGTCCCAAGCACATTCCCGAAATGAGTCCTAAACAATTGAGTCTGAGTTCTGCAAGGAGTATATCACCAGTAGTAAAATGTAATCGGCATATCTGTAAAGGGGAGAGAGAGAGAGAGAGATCATACGTCCGCATGCGTCCCCTGCGTATTGGTTCACGCCACATTTGCCGAGCAACGCCATGGCAGCTGTCACATCGGCTGCAGGTTCCGAACTTGCATATGTGTTGCACAGACAGGGAACGTTGGCGTTCTGAACCTCCGTGCAACATTCTGAGGTCGGAGGAGTCCCTTCAGTGACAGCAGAGCCGCAGTCTATTAGCGAAGTAGGATTGCATGAGGATCCTCGCACTTGGGGAACTGATTCTGCCATACACAGCAAAAGCACCGCCAGGCACCAGACACCCACCACACCGCTGCAACTTATAGCCATGCTGCTTTTCCTGCCTCGCGGTGATTCCATGGATTTGACCCCCTGCAGATCACAAGAGTTTTGAATCAGAAAATATTGTGCACTCACTCAGGTACCTGATTAATCCGGACCCAATTCCTGCACACTGCAAATTGTGGTTGTAGTTGCAATTATATGCAGCTGGTTGCGGCAGCTAAGGCTTTATAGCTGTTACAGCAGCTGGAATAACTTAGAAGAGCAGCAAATTCAAAAATCAATATCATAGCTAGCATCAACATCAACAATGAGTAATATAGTTTTGCAATCAGTGAAGATTTTGATTGCGCCACTTTGGTAACCGGCCTACAGTACGTCTAATCATATGAGACGTGCAAAATGATTGATTGCAAACTTCGAGGAACGAGCTAGCAGCCCAGTGATCCATATCCATTGAGCAAAATGGAGTTCACAAACAAAGGGAGCTCAGATTCTTCAAGTTGCTTTTGTCTTCCCCAGCACAAGTGATGTGAGTCTTGACACTGCAAATCATGATGTCAAAATGCCTCATCATTTGGATTCGTATATTCATAACATCCCATGAATTGCACCAAAAAAAAAAATTCCCAGTTTACATCTTGCAACTAAACATCATTCCTCGATGCTTGCAGGTTTGGATGATCATGATCCCCCTGCAGAAGAAACAAACAAGCAAAGTGGCAGGAATCAATCAGCTTCTGCTGAGCCACCCCATGACCTAAAGGGCGACCCCGAGGAATATGCTCTATTACCTGAAGGGAGACCCTGAGGATCATACCATGTACCTAAGCTTCCTACCAGTGTTTCTTTTACAAATCAATTTTGTGATGTTGCTCAAGTGGTGATCATCCATAAGAGTATTTAGCCAAATTTGGCGATATTCAGAATATGAAAGTAGAAAAATCTTAAGCACCCCTTGTCCCATGTTGTAAGCAGTGGTGGAAAATTTTGGTGAATTTTTTAATAGAAAATCTCGTTCTTGGGCTTTTGGGTTTTTGTGATAGCGAATTTGTGACAGAATATTTTTTTTCCAAAATATTATATGCAAAATGGCGAAAATTTGCCAAAAAAAAATCACTGCTACCTACTTGGCAACCAAAAAAAAGTGAATTCGCCACTTGGTTACCAAAAAAAACAGGGACCAAACTAAAAGCAGAGTCCAAATTTGGTGAATTTTTGTCCCCAAAAAATGATCTCAAAATCTGGCGATTTTTTTCTCAAAGAAAAACAGGAATACAGAGACAGAATATTCCCCTTTACTTTTATTTTTCTCTTTTTGGCGAAAATTCGCACTAAAAAAAAACACTGCTTCTAGCTTGTTGCTAGAACATAAAAGGATTCCTAAATCTTTTGGAATTCCCTCTCTGATTTGTAGCCAAATTTGGCTAGGCCCACCTAGCTCTACACACCAGTGAAAAAATAAAAACCCTGCTACAAGCATTCTTTTAGTGCCGAAACAATAAATCGCCAGTTTTTGACATACATTTGAGCCTGGCTATGGATGAACTAGATGGAGAAATCAAGCTGTAAGTGAAGAGAAAATGTCTTGGTTTTAGCAACTAATTGGTGCAATTAAGCTGCAGAATGTCATGAATTGTCATGGTTAGAGCGGCTACATGAGGAGTAGGAAGAAGGGTAGGAGTAAGAAGAGGGTTGTGTCTAAGCTTCAATCTTTGACTTGACCCTCAATGTTATAGAGTGAGTTTACAAGGTGATGGATGGAAATATACACATCTGAGGTCACCCTTGAGTTTTATAGGATCCAGGAAACTTGAACCCATCTGCTTTATCTCTTGCCAAATATCTTCGAGAGTTTTGTAACAAGGAAGGAACTGTTTGATGAAACCCTGCCAACCACAAATTAACCGAAGCATCAAGCAAAAAAGGGAAAAACAAGGAACAAAATGGCAGGACCTGCATCCAAGAAGACAAATGAACCACCCAAGAGAGCAAACAACAAGGGGAACTGTTTTGTTCAACTGACTGGTATCTAGATAGAGTATGAAGGGACTATTTTGTCCCAAGTGACTGGTACCTAGTCCCATTTTTAAAGTCAGTCAGTTTGTTGAATTATTCAACTTTGAGATTGTGAAATGAATTTTTGGTCAAGTCACTTGAGTACTTATTTCCCTGTTGGGAATTTTTATGCACTTTTGAAAGTTGCACGTAAGTTTTTCCCACCAAGGATGGCCAATATGACAGCTGAAATTGGAAAGGGAACAAAAATTGCTTCCTCATCCAAACATTGAAAGCTTAAACCTCAACATGAAGGAGTTGAGTTTTAGACCGAATGGAACTAGCACCGTGTGCACCACCAAAAATGTTGGTTACTTTTTAGCCTTTCAGCCTGGCATTTTGATGATTTATCAGTAACTTAAGTGATCCTTAGTACTTACTTATCTTTGTAGACCTTTGGGCCATGACCCACAAGTCTCCACTACTCGACCATGCATTGTACTGAGATACAACTTGCAACCATGAAAATTAGATCAAACTCCAAGTCTTAACCCTTACATGCTTTGAACCTATTACCATGCAGAACAAATTCCTATGACAGGGAGTTCCAGGTATGCGAGGTCAAATTTGATGATTTACGTCAAAGTTATCCATAAAGTGGTGATCCTCTCCTTGGGCCTCACTCCACCCCCACTTGATCCTCCTTTTAAGCTATCCATAAAATCCATCGAAGTGCAAACGGCTCCTCAAAACTAAGGAGGAATGCTCACATCGGTCACCATAGTTTTTATTTTAACCATATTACATTTACCTAGCTTACCATCACTAAATTAGGGGCCTCCAAGGTTAGGGAGCTTAGCTAACTAGGTGAAGACTTAACTAAAAACTATATATGGTCTACCTAAGGAGCTACTAAGGGGACTACCTATGTTAGGAGCTATGAAGATTGCAAATCACAATGTGTTTATGTGCTGCCATGTGTGAACTACACATGGTAATCTTGACAAATTGTAAGCGAGTGAATTATGTGATTATTAAGGACTTCAAATTTGAAAGCTATTAAACCTCATTTTAAGGTTTTGTTTGAGTTATAACTACTTTTGAAATTGAATAATTATTGTGTTAGTTAATGTCCATTTTGTTAAATATGTTTGGAGTTCAAGGGTCTTTTAATGCATGTACTAAATGGGATTTAATATACACATGATGTATAAAGCAAGGTTGTAACACTTATAATTTTAAACAATGAACAATGGAATATTGAATTTTTTTGGTATGATTTTTCAAATTCATCACAAAATATCTAGACATTTTGAAAATATTTTTTAATAATGCTATTCCCACAACTAATGAGGAGGTATTGGGAGAGTGCTCAACATAGGTATGTCAAGTTGCAACAAATGTCATACAAAATTCCAAATGGTAGGCAAATTTTGATTTGGGGCTAAAGAAACCCCACCTTCCCCACCCCCAAAGACCATGACACTTTTATGAAATAATCTTTCACTCTATTGATTGTGAATGTATTCAATTGTATGTTTAATGATTTAATGACATGGTAAGTGTCTAGGTGTCTAGGTGGAAAATCATGTAAGAAATTCAACTTTTGGATTTTTGAAAAACATTTTGACCAAAAATTTCAAAAAAAATTCATAGTGCAAAAGTTTACACCAACACAATTGGTTGTTGGGAGTGGGGGGAAGGACTTCATTTGGGAGGAGTAAATTGCCTTTCTAGTCATAGAAAGATCATCCAAACTACATTGAAAAATAATTATCAAGTTTGTTACATATTTTTGTTTTTTTGGTATTCATATGTGTGCAAAGAGTAGCAAGAAAAGAAAAATTAAGGTTGAACTACTTTTGAAAGCTAATTTGTAGTTGGGAAAAGGTTGTAGGAAAGAAAGAGGTAGTTATGTAGGAGGTATGTTGGTTTCACATGGACAAACAAATCAATATGAATGATTGTCATTTTCATCCATGTGGTAAATTTCATGAACATGAATTTAGCATGTGATTTTCATCATTAGTTGGGATACCCACATGGTTTTTATGGGTGCATGGGATGATGGATTTAGATAATTAACCTCATGTCACATGCCATCTATGATTCAATAACCTTACATGTATTACTCAAATGTTGCACATGTGTGCAAGGTACTAATAATAAGTTTTTTTCTTAAATGAAAATGTATTATTGTAAAGCATACCCACCATGTATGTTGTTCACATTCCACAGAATTAGGTAGTAAATCATCTTTCATCATTTTTCCATGACATATAGTACATGTTTTTTTTTAACCATGGAAATCTCATAATTCAATGCATAAAGATATGGGTGTCACAATTTGGTTATTAGACTCCCAATAACTAATGATTCAATAATCAATTATTTCCTTCACATAACCAATTGCATGCCAAGCAACCAACATGGTAATCATTAGTGATTCCAATCTCTTGTAAACTGAGCACGTTCTTTTGAAATTGGGGGAGAGGCATCCTCTTTATCACCCTTTGTCAAGTCATCTTTTACTTGCATTTACTATGGTACATTTAGGGTATGCTAAGGTAGAACTGCCCATCACCAATTACTACCTTATCATTGAACATTTCTTTGAATCTTCTTCATTTGTGCTTCATTTTGAGTGATTTAAAAATATTATGGGAAGGCCACCTCAAGCTCTAGAAATCATCTTTTAAGTGCAAAGGAAAAGGAGAAATGAAAAAATAACAAGAAGAAAAATAAGCTTTTCAACTCACCAAAAATGTTTTTTTTTTTTCCCTTCTCTTTGGACACCTCTTACTTTCAAAGCTTCTAACTTTTCTTTTGTTGTTCATTTTAAACAATTTAAAGTGCTATAGGAGAGCCATCTTCAGTTCTACAAATCATCTTTGAACTCTAATAGGAGCAAAACAACATATAAAGAATTTTTTAGGTGTTTGGGAAGTAGTTTTGTAATGTTCTGTGATTTGGTTTTTTCAATTCTTGACCCCCTTTACTTTGGGTGCCTGTAACTTTTTCATTTTTAATCCGTTTTTGATTATTTTTAATGCTTAGATGGGCCAAGAGGAGGTGTTCAAATTTTGTTTGGACACCAAAAACAATGGAGCCCTCCCTTTGGATTTGGCCTACCCCGAATGCTTAAGTGTTCGTTTATTGGCCATTCTACCTTATTGCTTGAAACCTTAAGTTTGGTTCAAAGTTGTGAATGGTTTTTAATAAGTTTGTATTGGAAAGTGGAATTCACTATGAATCCATTAACATAACTTAGAACAAGTTGCATTTGAATTTAATAATAGTTTTAAAACATCATAAATGTGGTATCAATTGAATGTTAAATATTTGAAAATACTCATCATAAACATAAGATGTGCAATGATTATGAGGAAAGCCAAAAATACCATGTGAAATTTGTCAACTTTAGCACTTGGTTAAATATGAAGTCCTTTTGAATCTTTAAACATGCCCCAATATTATCAAATGTGTTATTGATTATCTTGTAATTAATTAACTTATGGACACAATTGGTCGTGTGCATTTTATATTGATTCATTTTAGGCATATATAACATTTCATACAAGTCCGTAACAGGTTTTTTTTAATTGTTCAAATGGACATGGTTGTTACTTTCTAGAATATCATTATTGTAATTTTTAAATATTAGACATTCATTGATGTAAAAAATTTCTTAAACTTAGGTTAGAATCTTTATCAAAAGACATTAATGTCATTTGATATGGTGGATGTAACTTGGAAATCTTAAAAGAAAAATCCACAAAGTCTACATGAATGAAAGTGCAAGTAGAATTTATTTTTTAATTCATTAAGAAAGAAATTTTGAAAGAAATTTCTTTTCTATTAAAAAAGGCTTTTGAAAATAAAGACCAATTTTAGCCTTTCAAAAGTTTATAACTACCATTTGGTTAAGGTTTTTTAATAAAATATTTCAATCCTAACTTTAATACATCATTCCTTAACACATATTTAATCATTCTAAAACCTTTGGAGTGGAATTCTATATATGAATCTAAAAAAATTCTTGACAATTCAATTAATCAACTAGTCCTTTTTTTGAATTTCAAAACTTCATTACTTACAATGAATTTATTTCAAAAAATAATTTTATAATTTTTTTCATAATTAAATTATTAATTCAAAATCAATTTTTGATCAACAAATTCAAATTTATGTTATTCATCCTAAGCATTTAAACACACTGCACTTTGCAAAAACTACAAAAATGAGCCACTTTAACTTACATTCACCCAATTGCACATAGATTAAATCCACATTCAAATGCAAAGTTAATATAAGTTATAATTTGTGTTGGTAGTGAAATGTAATGCTTTGGGGTGCAAACATGGTCAAAGGAAGCAAGGGTGCCAAGGTAAAAATCTTTTTCAAAGGATTGTATGTGACATGTAGTAGTCCTATGCTGGTTTATAATCCTAAATTTTATATTTTTCATGCCTATTTCACAATTGTGAGTTATAGATAAACATTTTTTTATGACACCTTATCCTATATCATGTATAATATTATGCATTCATGCTTTTTACCACATAAAAATGAACAACTTTTGCTAAAGTCTTATTTGCAAAATTCATTATCTTTAGGGCCAAAAGCACATTGGAACCAAAATGTGGACAATTATTTTTGTTCTTTTAATCATCGATGTTAACATCCTTTCCAATTTTTAGAAGGAATGTTGCACATTTTTTAAGGAAAATAGATGTTTGAGAGAAAAGAAATTATCCACTTTGGAGGTTTGAGTGTTTTAAATGTGCACAAGGACTTTTGATTTCCATTAATTTTTTAATATTGAAACTTTGTAAGTAATAGAACTTATTCCAAAAAATATATTGACAATCAAACTATTGTGCCCCCCTTGTGAGTTTTCAAATATAAAAAAATATAATTGAAGAAAATTTCCACCCATTTACATGTTTCATTTGATTGAATTTTCACCCTTAAAATTTGGGAAAATTATTGAAAGTGATATTTTAAAACCAAAAAGATTATTGTAATTATTAACAATTTTAATCTCATCAACAAACATTTCTCTCAAGATTAACAAGAGTTGAATAGCCTTCTAATGTCATCTTATACCGAACTTCACTCCCCCATATTGTCCACCTTTTCTTAAAAGCCACAACCAATTTGTAATATTTCAATGACATGACATTCAATATTTATTTTGGAGTTTGGGTTGTAAGATCTATATCATTTTCATTGAAAGTCTTCCTATACATATTCCATAAATTTTCAAAAGATAATGAAATAATAAGAAATCCCTCAAGTAAATGACATTGGTTTTTGTACAATGTTTATTTTCCTTGTATTTAACAATTTTTTTGTTTTGAAGGCAATGATATTTTTTACTTGTGGATACATTTAATGAACTTGCAAAGATTGTTAATGAAGGATGATAGGAAATCAAAAAGAAATTGAACTCTAACAAAAAGGTTTCAAATGTCCATCATATTGCCCTCAACACAAATATGAAGCTTTGCTTCAATCACCTCCATAAACATGACGTCAATGGTGCAATCACAATGCTTTATAATAAAGTGCAATCGAATGGGAGTTTTTTTATTTTTTTTAGAATTAAATGGATAATGGAATTTTTTTTAATATTACAAAGACCTTCACCAAAGTCTATCCAAAAAATGTCTAAATTGATAAATTATCCTAAAGAGGCCACAATAATTGCTCAAATGATTTTTGAAATAATGGCACAAATAGGACTTGGAGTTCCATAGAGTGCCAAAGATGAAATAAGTTTAGCAATTCACATTTCAATTCTTGTGTTTGATCAATCAAAAAATAAAACTTGTCTACCATATGTTATATAATTTTTTAGTTTTACATTCTCCAACTTGCAATTAAATGAATTTCACAATATGAATTTAAGATTGTTAAATCCAAACTAATCAATGATTAGACTATGAAAAAGTAAAGGAAAATGGTCATCCAAGTGCTACACATGTGTGTGTTTTTTTGCAAGAATTGTCATTACCTACCAAATAAGAATGCAAAGTAAAAACTATTTGAAATTTTTTACAAACTCTTTAAGAAGTAAGTATGTAACCTTTTGATCAATGATATCAATGTTTTTATTATATAGATGTGTTTAGAACAACTCCTATGATGGCTCAACATATGCCACAATGTCCCAACTTATTCACCCTATTGAAGGAGTTAACATATACATTGAATCTAGTTGTGTTTGCCCCATACATACTTAGCTAGTAAAACCTAAAATCATAGATGCATGTCTACTATCTTAGGAAAATAATATTTTTTTATAACATAGAAGGCAACAACAATACAAACAAATTAATCAATTAAAAATTAATTTCATTATGATTTTTGTTCTTAAATCTTCATCAAAGCCTTATTGAAAATTTTAAAATAACATCAAATTAATTTTTAAATTTACATCTCATTAAAAAAAATTAAATTTTGAATTAAAAAAATTAACATGTTTTATTTTAATCAATTTGCATACTTTTTCAAAGAAATTTTGAAGCTAATTATTTGGATGTTTATAAAAAAAAATTCATTTAAAAAATCAGTCATATGAATTTCTTTTTACATTTCATAGGGATATGAAGCCTTGTGATACAAAAAGGCAAGTGACAACCCCAAAAAAAAATTTGATCTAGAAGCATGATTAAATTAGTTACCCAACATTTATATTTTGAGGAGAAATCCAACAAGTAGATGAGTAGACTTCAAAACAACCCATCAATTGAATGGGTGCACCCAAAATCTACACATGCACATCCATTAATTTGGGGCAATAAAAATAATACTTTGAATTGCCCGATTATGTCCCAACATCAAGCCCAACAAAACTTAGTATCCATAATGCTTTCGAGCCCCAATAGTTCCCAAGCCTTTTGAGCATTTTCTACTTTTTTCAATGAAAGATTTGATGTGGAGCTCTTGTGTGAAACTTCGACAATAGTAGTTCCAAGGTTCAATGATGGATTTTTTGATGTAAGACTTGAGTGACCAGATACAACATTTTGAAGATGACAACATGCTTGAAAAATGGTATGTAGGTTTGATATATACTTGATCAATTGGGGAATGATTTTTTACAAAACCAAGCACAAAAAGTCATGGTGGTAATAGGCATAGAAGATCTCAAAATATAAATAGACAACTCAGTAGGTTGGGCATGTTAGAATTTGGTGTGATTATTTTCATGATAAGGCTATGTATGATCAATCCATCTTCAAGTGCTATTATTGAATGAGAAAAGTTTACTTTTCAAGACTATTTAAAAAGTAGTTGAGTACAACCCATTTTTTGAGCAAAAAAGAAATGCAAAACAAATTGTTGGGTTTGTTTCGAATTTAGTGCATTGTTGTTCAAAGAATGCTTACATATGGCATATTTGCTAATGCAACAAATGACTAATGATTACTAGGAGAGAGCACATGCCCCATGGAATGTATTAAACAATATGTGAAAGAAATTAGAGCTTGCTTCCAATCAACCTATTTGAGGTAGCCAACTTGAAACATTATCCTTTAGGCCATAATTAAAAAGTCAATATTATCGATATGGCGTGTGTTTTTTGGGTTTCCAAGATGTAATAATGATGTCAATCTACTTGATTGCTCACCTTTTATTACATTTTGCTTCAAAGTGAAAGCATGAGCATGTCATTCATGGTGAATAAAACAGTGTATCCATGCAATATTATCTTCTTGCATATACAATTTAAACAAAATAAATCTATTATGTTTAAACAATTCACAAGCTGTAAGATGAAAATAGGTCTTATCTTTCATGTCATCAATAAGTAGTCCACAAAAATGTGGAAAGGACTTTTGATATTTTGCAAATAAGATTTTGCATAATGCAAAATCCATGCATGCAATGGGACATGGAAGATATTGGTGACATTGGGTCCAACCATGTTAATAGGAGTTGTTAATGCCCCTTAAGTATGAAAGTCAATTAGTAAACTATGATCCAAAGCATATCCTAAGAATTTTCTACAAATAAAGACATGATCTTATGCTTTGGTGGTTCCTAATACTATGTTTAGACCTTTAGAAAACTCAAGTCAAAAACTCCTTCAATCCAAAAATCAATGTGAAGCCTAAGAGTCAACAACTAAACAAATGTAATGAATCGAAATTACCTAACAAATATTATGTTACTACCTTAATTGAAGATCAATGTTTGTCTAAATTTGTGCTTAATCATTTAAGTTAGTCAATTGTGTGCGGGTTGGGACTTGTGGAATTGGATGAATGTGGAAATTAAGACAATCTACTTTAAAGTTTTAAGAGCTTTACTTGATGTTGTAATTGTAGATATTCCCATGCATCTCTTTTGTGTATGATTCTAGAGGCATAATGAACAATTGAAAGGCAAATTGGTCAATTAAAAAAGAATTCGTTCTTGAGAGCTTAGTCATTGCCATATTAACAATTACATTAGCTTGAGCTTGACATGAACACTCCTATACTTTGCTTTCTTTTGCTCTTCCTTGGCTACTACCCCTATGGCCACTTCATGGGCTAACTTGCACTTGCAATGAAGATTTCTAGAGTAGTTATGTCATTGTCAACCTTTTGATCTATCTCTACCATGGTCAAAGGTGCTTTGTGTTTCATGGGCGGTGTATGTTTAGGTTCTTCCCCAAAATTCAATTTTCCTCACTTTGGAACATCTTTCAAAATTAGCTCGCAATGAATGAAACAAAATAATGTACATACAAGATGTTTTTTCTTGTATAAATTTAATGCATTTGAGTGAAAACACACTTAGTAGGACTATTTGAATTGTCATAGTCATAATTTTTTTAGATTGTAAATGAACTTAAATGTAAAACCATATTCAACATTAAGATTATCAATTTCATGTTTCAATAGACTTTAGTGAAAATCGTATATAAAAATATGAATGAATTCTAAGAGAATAGTGGACTCATAATGAACTTTTAAAATGATGACACTACATTTTTCAAATAGATAAATGAAAAATATCAATTTTTAAAAAATTACAATAATGCCATAATAAAGATTGAAAAATAGATTACCATCAACTGCAAAATTTAAGAAGAAGTTGCATGGAAATTTTCCCAATATATAAAAAAATTTGATTTCTAAAAGTATTAATGGCATGGTTTTTGTCATTTTTAATTTTTTATAGTCCATTTTACATTGAAATTAAATTCAAACTTTCACATCAATTTTTGATACAATCATATGTTTAGTGATATTTAAAAGATGGTCTACCAATACTTTTGATCAAAAGCATAAGGGATAATTTTAATAAGTATAATGATTATAGCTACAAGAATTTCAGCTAATGTGAGATGTGTAGTTTTCAAAATGTCAAAAGTGAATCAACTAACCATATTTTTATCTATTTTGATGCACAATTTAACTCCAAAGAAACATTGTTCTTGTTCAAACCTAACACTATAGAATAGGCACATGTGAACTTTGCAACATCATGCTTGATCACATGCCATTTTCAAATTTTTGTTGAAATGGCCCCAATTCATTTTCAAAATGCCAACGATTTCAGCCCATTTCTAGTAATTGAACCTTGTGAGATTGCTAAGAAACTCCAACACTATTCACTCTTTTCGTTGGAAGACAAGTTTTTTCCCTTTTGTGTTTTTGTTGCAATTGTCACAAGGTCTAACCTAATCAACCATGTAAATAAGAGCTAGCCTTGCCCCCTTATGTGATTACTTAAGCTGATTTTTTCCTAAAGGGGGACACTAATAAAAATAAAATAAAATACGTGAATAAAAATATAGGGTGCAATATATTGGTTGTTGGGTAAAAACATAAGTTAATTAGTTAAAAATAGGGTACATTTTATTCAAATAAATAATTTAATTATAATATAAAGTATGTAATAATTTGAAATAATAGATTATAATAAATATAAGGTGATTTTAATATGTATATATTTAAAAATTAAATAATAATAGGGTGATAAAAATAAGTTGGACAATTATCTTATACCCCCTAAAAATGATCATTTGACACATGCAGATCACAAACTTCACAATGAGTGTCCCCCCACCACCACCCCCCCCCCCTTGGAATTTTTCTCAAAACATTTTTGAAATGTTCTGAATTTTTATTTTTAAAATTATTAAAAATTATTTAAAATTATGCTAAGGTTTATAATTATTATTTTTTTAAATTACAAATCACTTTTTGCTTTAAAACATTGATTACAATGCTTTAAAAATGTTTGTGAATATTTTTTATTCATTAAATTTAATGTCATATTTATTCACAAGTTTTCATGATATATTATGGATGCCATTATATAAATAAATTCAAAAATTTCAACATCAAATTATCACTTAAAAATATGAAATATTAGTAATGGTTACAACTATGTTGGTACGTGTTAGCATGATTGCACTCATAGGGCCTGCAGTCACCATCATCATCATAGATTGTCTTGTGTTGAGTCAGATACAAAGCTCAGTATCCTAGGTTTGATATAGTGATATTGGGTGGCCATTGGACCCCTCTTTTGGCTCCTCAAAACCATAACCCAGCTGAGTCATTTACTCCGAGTAGTTAGAGTTGCTCTTATATAAAATCATATATATAGAGAGACTTTTCAATCATTATCCTTGGAGCACAAAGTTTAAATTTCTTCACACTAGAAAAAGGGTTGGAAAACATATTCTAATGAAACCATCTAAGAACTTTCTTGCCGACAAAAGTGAGATGAATTACCCTAAACATTTGAAAGTATGAAACTCTTGTAATTTAATTCTATTGCAATTTATGATACAACCTTTTTTGTTTCAAACTTTCAAGCGGGTCATGCTCACTTTACAAACCTTACCTTATAACCACCCAATGAGTTAGAAGACCTATATCAAATCATGGATAAAGATTGTGAAAACAATTCAACAAAATGATTGAGGATTGGAAATAGCCAAGGACTAATTGACACTCCCAAAGAAGGCTGAAAAACAAAACTTGTGAGGCCAAGATTGTGGAGGTCAATATTGTGAAGTGATCAAGTAAACTGTGAAATTCCTGCTTTGTACATTGTAACCTATTACTAAAATGAGCACATGCAAACCATGTACAGAAGAAGCTAGTACAATAAAAAAAGAATCGGAAAACACAAGAGACATGAAGTCCCAGATTGAGAGGCTGAGATTGCAAAAAAAAAAAGAGAACTACAAATTGCCAAAGGATGCTAAATTCTGGATTTCAAAGCAAATTGATGGGTGTGCAAACTCTTTGGTCTATAATTGCCAGTCACCTGAAGATAATTTGTGTTTGCTGCACAATGCCTTTCATTCTTGTGGGTGTTAACAGTATTCTCAATGCTTTTTGCATCAGGAACAATGTTTCTTTTTCCCCCACTTCAACTTTAGCATTTAGAGTTTCCTTGAATTTTGACAGAAACTTGGGAACTCTTGACCCATTGTCAAGACTTATGACAAAACATGAGTGACAGTATTTTGGGAGTTGACAATTTAAGGTAGTAGTTATTTTCTCTGTTATCTTATGTTTCAGATTAAGAGGCATTCACAACTGCAATGACTTTTCTGCAGCTGAGACGTTGAAGTCTTCTCTATACTATCAAGTTTTGCCTGTACTTATTTGCATGTGGATTGGTGTGGTCCACTAGTGGTCCCAGGCTGCTTCATGTACTGTATGGCTCACCAGGTTATGGCAGTTGTGGTGAAAACCCACTTCTGCGAGAGAACTAATGGCCGACCGAGGCATGTCTATCTAGTGTACTTTAACCCCCACAATAGTGAGAGTATATTTCATTTCAAGGAGTATTCTTACACTTTTGTAAAATTTCCCCTATTTACACTGCAAGTTTGTAAAGGCATGCAGGTTTCTCTCAGCCACTGAGTTTATATCTGTCTTGTTTGATCTTGTATATTGGCCTCTTTGTTTTCAATGGGCAAGGCCCTCAGAAGAGGGCATCACCAGAATTGGGTTTTCACACTTCGCTATTGCCTCATGGAGTTCCTTAATCTGGTTACGGCCCTCATCTTAGAGCCTTACCCTACACATTACCATAGGCAGCAATGATAATTTCATGAAGGCAAAAGCAAAGTGTACAAATTTCATTGTGGCTAAATGGAATTAAGACAGCTCAAGAAAGCCTGAGCAGACAATAATTCCTGCATCAAAACAATGGGAAGAAATCAAATGCAACACTATGAATGAAATGATATTATTTACTATATATTCATACATAATGTTTCTATAATCATTTTTCCACATCCCCCCATTCAGGTACCATTAGACTATGTTGTATCTGAAGGTACCAACATATTTTCCTCTGTTTCTCACTGATATATGGCAGTAGTGGGACATTGTAACATGTATCTGATAGACCATATAGTCTTTCTAGATCCAGAGATTTGAACCATTTAAGACTGCTTGCCTATAGACTCTGACCTAGTTTAGATAACTTATTATCCATGGTGACTTTCTGTGTTGTATTCACTTACAGAACTATTTGAGGATTCAGTTGTGCTTCACAAAATTTGTGAATCATGCCTGCCAAATTCTTGCTCCTTTGTGGTGGGTGTGAATCCCAGACATGCCCCAAAAATGGTTTGTCTTAGCTGAGAAAGTGTGAATGGCTTTATGCCTGAATTGTGGGGTGACACAGCAGATCTGACAAAGAGGCAAACATAAATTTATGTCAATTTTCACATAAGCAAATGTGGTGTCTCCATGACCTAAGAACTAGTAGCACAAGGTCAATATTATCATGAACCTAAACACAAGGAGAGATCATGAGGCATAGGAGGAGGGTTCTTACACCTACTCTTTAAGAGTGGAAGGGATTTATGCCGTCAAGTGTGTGTAAGATCCCCACAATTAGGTGTAAGATCCCAGCTCCTCTTTCCAGGAGGGATATTCACAGATATGAGGTGCTATCCAAAATACACTAGGAAATTTTGCAGAGTGCTTTACATAGTCTTTGACATTGAAACAGGTTTTTACACAGAGAAAATCTACATTGGAAAGTTGAGAGACATACATACATTTTGAAGAACCACAGGTAACTTGAAAGCATTCCTAAACCTTTGACATGCTAATGAATTTCAGATCATATCAAACGAGAGCCCTTCTGTGATAATTTCTCACTGTCTCTGTAGAGATGATCACAAGTTGTGAGTAGTACTCCACAATGCTCTCTTTTGTATCCTCTGTAAGAATGCTGTGTTTACTTCAATTTTTCTTGTGTTTTCATTTGCAAAGGCTATACCATAAGCTGGTCCTTGAACATAGCATGCTACACATGTTCTAGCAATCATCTCTAATTGTAAAGAATGTGTATTTCATGGGTACCTTACCATCAGTAAAGTTTCTGCCTGAAAGGATGGTACCTTGTGAATAAGGTTCCTCAAATTTCTTGTTTATTAGGTGCCTCCTCTCCTCTCAAATGAATCACAACTATCCATTATCAAAAAAATTACTGGTTCTTTATGCTGGGTAAGGACCTTGAACAGGGCTGTTCTCAGAATTTGGGTCACGCACTCAGCTCCCACCTGGCTCAGAATGCTCATTCCCAGAACATCCCCATTCTTCATCCTTACAATGTATGTGGAAGGCACATTACCCTCAGTGAAGATTCTGCCTCAAGGTTCCTCATTTTTTAGGAACCTTACGCATAATGTGCCTCCTCTCCTCCGAAATTCAATCAGCACAGCTGTCCATTTTGAAGTCTACTTCTACAGGTCTTTCACTGGACAAGGACCTCAAACAGGGGCGTGGTCCTGTGCCCAACTTTTGCCTTGTGCTGGGCCCTTATTCCCAGAATGGCCCTATTCTGGTCCTTACCCTAGACATTCAATTGTTGCAAATGGCTGCACATAATATGGTCACTGCATCATCTTGTATCTGACGTTGCACTTTAAATTGCAAATTTTCAGGAGTCTAGAGACTCTCGTAAGTTCTAAACAAAATTTCCAGTGAGAAGCAAATTCTTACAATTCAGGATGGAGCAGGAGAGGTATAGTCATTTAGAACTATAATTGGTGTGATGTTCCAAACCAGGAAATCAATTAATGGATTCACCAAAATGTAAGTATCACTTTCAAACCAGAACATCTAGTTTCTCAGGTGGGTCCTCTTCTTGAAATTTCTTTGTCTTGGAATTGAGCTTTGCAATTTGTCAAAAAGTTATTCAAATCTTTTTCCATGCACGTTTTCAAAACCAAAACTGAATCTTCCATTCTTGAAAGATCCCAATTTGATGAGGAAAGGACCTTCCACTTTTGCAAGGTTCCTAAAATTTGGAAAGTTCTTCAGTTAAGGTAAGGAACAGTTTTCAGCTCTTCCTCAATTTTCAAGGCCAGGAAGATTTTTCAAGCTCTTCCTCAAACTTCAAGGTAAGCAACAATTTTCTAGCTCTTCAGTTTTGACTCTCATTCTGGGGCTATGACCCTCGGGTGGGTCCTCAAACCCAGGAAGAGCCGCAAAATTGTTCCTTACCCTACACAACAGAAACAACATCAAAACAAAGTCAGGGAAAAACAACATGGGATCTGAAACCATGATTTGGTAAGGAGGACTACGGAGCTGGAGTTTCAGACCGAATTGAGGATGAAGTCGTCTTGTGTTTTAGTGGAACTCGATGGCCGAAGAAGAAGAAGAAGCTGCTACCCAATCTTGCATCTGATCTCTTGCTCTCCAGCTTCAAGCTTGCAGTTGCCGAGACTTGACGAACTTTTTTCTTCAGATTCATAGAGCTTTTGTCAAGTCCAGTCTGAGGAACACTAGATTGGAGAGTCTCCTCTGATCCGGTAAGTACAGAAATCATGTCTTGTCGATCCATGGAATGTTTCCTTTCACTGACGCTCGTCTCCTCCGAGAGTTGTGGCAAGACAATGTCCTTGAATTCAGCTTCTAAGATCAAGGACTGGTCGGTTGAAGCAGATGAGACGTTACTACCCTTGAACCCCTGATCATGATTCTTGAAGAGATGAGCACGGAGCGTCAGGAATCTGATCAGGGAAGGATTAGCGGAGCTACATTTTCTGCGAGGTGCACGCGATAATTTCGGCGATTTTGCCCAAGATGTGGAAGAACTGGAATTTTCCTCTGTGCTGCATATTGACAAATATTCCGATGTCTGCAACATGCCATTGTGCATAATCAGGTTCTGGAGTCGAGGTGGAGCTGGGAGACCATGTCTAAGTCGATCTCCAGATTCAGCTTGGATGGCTTGTAGACGTCCTCCTGCTCGATACTCGAAGGAATTATTCTGTGGCGCGGGTTGAACTCTATCATTCCCCTGAGCCTCCTCCTCATCTTCCCGAGCTCGTTCCGGAAAGCTCAATACTTGGTCACGTTTCGGAGTTCCGGGAATTTCTTCCCAGATAAAGGGAATTGCAGCTAGAACCTCACCAAGGAAGAAGCTCGATTCCTGCATGAAGAATTCTTCTTCTTCTTGCGGGAAGCTGCTACAACAAGCTGCTGGTCGTGGAGGACTGGATGGAGCAGTGGCAAAAGGAGTGGAGAATGTGGCATTTTCATCCTGGCCGCTGCTCTCCACGCGGTAGCAGTGACAGCCGTGCGCGGGAGGCTTTTTGGGCGAACTCAGCAACGACAACGAATCCATGAAACAGCCAAATCAAACACTCTTCCGCTCTCTTTCTTCCCCTCTTGTATTGTGCACATGAAGGTGTACACCTTCGTTTTCGCTGGAGACCACGGCGCAATCCCTTACGCCCGCTGCGCCGGCGAAGGTTGAAAATCGAAAATCCTACTTCGACCTCCAACGCCTCCTCCGTCCTGCCCGAAGTTCTCCCCCTTACCACCCGTTACTTTTTCCTCCTCCTTCCTCCCACCCGTTTTAATACCCTGCTTATTCCGCAAATAACCTAAAAATTGAAAAATAAAAAAATGACACACTTTAATTAATTCTTAAGTAAACTTCAAGCGTGTCATTTTGTTACTTTTCAAATTTTAATTAAGAAATTCATTGAAGCTTAAGAATTCTTCAATTAACTTCTTAATCTTTTTCAACTAATTGTTTTTATTCTTCTTTATTTTGTTTTCACTTTATCTTTTAGATCTCATTCATCACCATAGTTTTCTCTAGCTCAATGATTTGCAAACACAACCAAATGAATGGCCTTTTCCAAATGGGTTGCTCCCACACTTCTATTCATTATGGTATTGGGATGGCAATATGAGTCTCTTGGTTTTGTCAAGAGTGCTTTCAATATCGTACTTGTGATATTGTGGCAAATGAACACAATAGCAATACTAGCCTATGCCCAAGAATATAAACCTTCAAAAGCCAATCATGTCCTACAACTTGGAAATTTTTGTTAACAGCCTTGGCTTACAAAATGCAGTGGTAATTGCAAAACTTTAGGGGCACATCAAAACATTTGATTACTCCATGAATTTTTTCGCATGCAGAGGTTTCATTATTCCCTTCAGGTTAATCCACTAAAAATATTAGTTGACTTTTCTTAATTGGTTCTTTGAAAACCAATAGAAGATGTTTAAACCAATGTTAGATGTAACCTTTTCTTTTTCAAGAGAAATTTTGCCAATGTGCCATCTAAAAAGTTGCCTTGTGACAACCCTCATAAAAACAAATTCTCAACTGCTGATTTCACCAAGATCTTAGCCATTGATGTTAGGGTTTATCACACTTTGGACGTGAGAGGAAAATGATTTGCTATCATGGATGTTAATGCCATGGGGTTCATTCCTTTGAATCTTCATTCATTACTTGTATTGACTTTATTCTTAATTCTTAGTTTTTAATTTAATTTCAATTCATTTTTAAGTAATTTTTAGTTAAGTTTAAGTTCACTTCTAATTCATTTTTAATTAAGTCTTAATTCATTTTTAGTTAACTCTCAACTCATTTCTAATTAACTCGTAGTTCACTTTTAGTTAATTTTTAATTAACTCTCAATTAACTTTCAATTAAATTTTAATTAACTCATAGTTGATTTTTAGTTAGGAAGGTTCTAAAAAAAGATTTTTTGCTTGATGCACAAATAAAAACCTCCTTAGAAGCTTCAATAAGTTAGGTCCCCAAAAGGGTATAAATAGAAGTAAAATCCTTCATTTCCTTTAGTTTGTTCAACACGAATCTTAAACACAATCTTACACCATAACCTTATCATGTTTTTTTCATGTTCATATTTGCATATGTTAGCATAATAAAGATTTATTTTCACGTTTGTCGTAGACATCTTATGTTTTTATTCTTAATTGTTGTGTTTTAATTTTTGAATCACATAATCTTTGTTTTGTTCCTTGTTTTGAAAGTTAGACTTAAACCTTTCCGTTAGCTTTTGTTCTTGTGGTTATTTGTGTCCTTAACACTTGCCACCAAAGGCTCCTCCTCCCATTCTCAATTCACTCAATTACAAGTGCAGACATAGCACCATCACCTCTTCGCATACATTTCGTCACCATGTTTTGTCGAAGTTTCCTTTAGAAAAAATTAATGTCATTATTTTGCATCAAATCCTTGTGACAATGTCACCATGTCTTCTTACTTTGATAGTCATTTAGATCCTCACCTTTAGCCTTAATCACAATAAATTTTTGTTGGAACTTGAAACTACAAAATGCTTGAAGCTTGAATTCACAAACTTCCATTACAACTTGAAGCACATTGTGTTTTAAGGTTAGGTTTGTTGTTGCATTTTAAAAAGGCTAGAGCATTTTGGGTGGGAGTTTTGTTATAGTTTGATCAGCATTCATTATAGTTCAATGGAGGTGCATCTTGGGTTATAAAATCTGTTGCAATTACAAATGTTTCTAAAGTTCGAACCTCAAATATAACTATGGCATTTGCTACCATGGAGCTTGCAAGGAAATTTTCTTTTTCTCTACATTTCAAGGTCACTATAAATTACATTGTTGCTCATCTTGTTTGTGGCAAAAATTCTAGGATTTGTTTTGGTCAATGCACAATGGGACCTCCACAACTTCTGATAGGGTTCAAATACAAGTTTTTTTTTTTGGTGTGCCAAATGCTTTTGATGTTGTTTTATTGAATTAGGTTGGTCCTATTGTTGTATGTATTGCATTTTATTACTCTATTGTCGATGGTGATGGTCTAGTCAACATAGAGGTTATTGCTCATGATGTGTGTCCCATAGATGTATTATTAAGTTTAGAGCCATTGGTTGATGTTAGCCCAATTGAAAAGTTGATGAGAAAAAAAGGGGTATGGGAATCATAAATAATTCGAGTGTTTCTAAATAATTAAGCAACAAAGCTTCCATGGGTGGAGCTTATTGTTAGTCCTAATGGGAATGTGCATATGGTTAGGTTTGGGGTGTGTTCACAAATCAAAGGGAGGGAAAATCTCTTGGTTTGCAAGGTTAATAACTTCCCAAAGCATGCTAGGAGGTGAAAATGTAAGAAAGTTGAACCTAATTGTGCTATTGGTTAGTACTTCATGTTTATAGAGTTGCAACATGCCAAGAATGAGTGAATCCTTCTAGACACAATGGTGAATTTGTTAGATGGAGGGGATGTGGTGGAAACAAAATGGAAATTTTTGCAATTTGTTGTTTTTTGTCTTTTGAAATAAGGTCAGCCACGCATTGACTTTAAAGCTATCACGTTGTTGTTTTTGTTCCCGAATGTGAAACACATTCCAAAAAAACATTAGAGCAACACAACAGGATGGGACATTGTAAAAGCTATGCATCACATTGCCTTCACTGCAATTAAAGATGTTATTCATGTAACAAACTACATCGTTATTACTTGTGATAAGGTAACGACGATCAACAACCAATCTTGGGTTAATATTCATGCTTACCTTGTCAACAAATTCAAACACATCCCAATCTTACTGAATATGGAAAGTTAATGGTACCACATTTGATAATTTGACTAATGTCATCTTCAATTCTTGTTAGTCTATGGAGGCCTAAATAAGGTGGAGGTTAGCAAAAAGTTGATTTCTATTGGTTCTGACAGTGTGACTATCTTTATAGGTGTGCATATTGGGGTGACCACATAGATATGCGAAAAGGTAGCTCCTTTCATGCTTGATGTCCATTATGTTGCACATCGAATTAATATGGTTATGCAAACTTTGTCCAACCAGCCCCTAGTGCAAAAACTTAAAAGGCTTTTGCAATCCATTTACACCTACATTTATTTTTCACCCAAGAGGCACCTTGAGTAATGCAAGCTTGTTATTTTGTTGGAAACAAAGGGGAACAAGGTATTGCAAAATGTGAAGACAAGGTGGATTTCAATGTTGTCTCCTACCAAGAAGGCCCTTAAGGAGTACGAATCTATGGTTGTCAGGATGGACAATGATCTCCATGTCATCCTAGTTGCCAAGACTACTTTTGAGTTCTTATGTGATGTTCAAGTTATCATTGGCCTCATTTACATCATGCCCATGTTGTAAGAAGTCCATGTGTTCATCAAGTTTACTAAAGCTACAATAATTTTGTTTATGATTTTGTTGGAGCAGTTGGTTGTTAATAGCTCAGTGGACTAATCCAACTACTAACATTCAATGTGCCATTTTTTTCTTTCAAGGTTAGGAGTACTAGATCCATTGCACGTGCCTAAACACTAGTGTTTTTGGCATTTGCACCTATGACCAATGGTATGTTATTGCTAAAATAATAAGCAAAAATGTTCAATTGTAGATATTGGCCCCATTGATGAATTTGCAAGAAAGTTTTTTAACCAAAAGTTAATAAATGTTATTAAGATTATATATCCTTAATATTGGTTGAATTCAGTGTAGCAACCTCATTCCTTGCCCATCTAGCCTTGTGGAAGGCATAATACTAATTTGAGAAGGAGTATGGTGATGAGGGCTTGAAGGTTCTTGTTCTACTATATGAACAGAAGCTAAACATGGGAGCTTCCCTTTCCAAGGTGATTATGTAAGCAAACAATAAGATGATTTTGGGGCCTCCTTTGACATGCAATCATGTCACCAAGATGTGGTCCAATTTGTCCGCCCATGTTGTTATAAAACACATATTGTCCAAAGATTTCAAATTGGTGGAGATTTCCATCATCATGGTACTAGGTAACATGGAAAACAAATATTGCTTCTCAACCTTGTTTTTTACAAAATCTAAGTTCAAAAAAAGATTGACCAATCCCCTTGATTTGGTTGTTAGGATGTTTGCTAAAGATCACTAATCCATGGAAGTTTTTCCATTTGGAGATGTGGTTATGGATTAGCAAAATAGGAAGTAGATGTATGTGGTGGATGTTTAAGGTCTTTTGAAGATTTAAGTTTCTAATACTAGGTGGGATTTGTTGTGACATGCCCCCAAGCTCCTCGATAGATTCAAAGGTGAGTCTGAAGTGAAAACAATAAAAGAGCAAGAAGTTGGGGCATGTTCTTTGGCTCGTAGCACTTTGGGGGTAGAAGGGCATGTTGGAACTCCGGGATGGGATTAGGAAGAATGACAAGCAACTAATCACTCACACAGACCTGCACAAAACCAAACAACAAATTGGTTACTGCATAATTGGAACATTCTTGGTGCTGGGACGAACCACGAGCAAACTCGAACTCACAAGACTTACCATGGCCCGGACTTGGGGGAAGCCACCACCTTCCCCCTTATAGTATACTTTGTGCCTCTCCACGAGGCTCACATCCAAATGGCATTTTGTCTTGAGACTCCCAAATGGGAGTCTTGAAATTCCCAAAGTTAGGACTCCCATGACTTTGGGGCCTCATAACTTTGTGTGCAGACCTCCAATTGAAATGAAGTCTAAAGCAAAGTTGTAGTCGCCATTGGGAGATTTCTAACGGTATGTCGCACGTCACCTGCACGCAAGGAAATCGGGTCGATTCTCGACTTTTAGTGGTCAGGGGTCAAATTGTCAATTTGACTTTTGGACTTTCTTTTGGCCATAACTTGTGTTTTAGATGTCCAAATGGGTCATGCGAATTCATTTTAGACATCTAAGTTTCAATAGCTTTCCAATGATATAATGAACGTTTCAATCCAATGGGTTTTAACCCCTACGATTTCGCTCCTTGAAGATTTGGGAGTCCATCAGGACTCCAATTCCCCAAGTGGGAGCTCACTTGGGAGTGTGAGGGCTCATTCTTTCACACTCTCCTGCACTCCTAGGAGTATAAGATGTCCCTCCCAAGCCTCCCCCTTGTCTCGCACTTTTGCAAGCCTTTGCCTTGGTCGCAAGTCCGAGGTTAAGGTTGCAACATGTTGCACCTTGTTTTGAACATGAGTTATCACTTATATGTAGGTAGATATGCAAGCAATGCAACCAAGGTTTTTTTATTATTGTTGCTATTAATATGAAAGTTACATTTTCTTGGATCCTTCATGTGTGTTTTCTCTAATTTGGATTCTGAATGTGTTTTTTGTACTTCAAAGTGTTGTAAATGCTTTCATTTATGTATTTCCTTGTTATAATGTTGTAATATGTGTGTTTGGCATTTAATATGCATGTTGTTTTTGGTTCTTTCTTGGATTAATGTGGGAGTGTAGGTAAGGTTTTCAAGTTTGTTATTTGTATAGATCTAACCTAGGCTATAATGGGTAGGATCTTAAAAGGTTGGGGTTCAATGCACCCTTGGATTTTGTTTGTAAGTTTGAAGGTGTTGTTTACGACATTTTAGGGTACAAATATCATCAACTAAAAATTGTTGCATCACCACATATTGTATAGAAATTTGGACATGTTTGCCAATTCACTTACATAGATGTAGAATGGATTGCCAACTTTTTTACAAGAGAAAAATCCATGTAACCCATTTACCATACATGCCAATTTTTTATATTACCATTTTATGCTACCCAATTTTATTTTTTTCATGCTAGAATCCTAGCTCAAAATGATGCAACATGCCAACTATTCCTATGAAAAAATCACATTGGTTGCCAATAGTGCCTCCTCCACCCAAGATGTGTAGCCAACTTGTAACACTAGAAGAAAAACATGTATTTTCAACTGCTCTTTGCAACTAAATTTTAGTCGCAAGAGACATTTTGCAACTAAAATCCTTTTAGTCGCCTAAGACAAGTCGCATGTGAAAACTAGTCACAAATGACAAAGAGTATAAAGTCAACAAATACATTTCATCCT
>Ga0116231_10002089_pt1 | contig 41793 bp, 33 predicted proteins | sample S1TSphgellanicum_2_FD_89695 | JGI IMG/M metagenome (GOLD analysis project Ga0116231, IMG submission 89695) | Host-associated microbial communities from peat moss isolated from Minnesota, USA - S1T2_Fd - Sphagnum magellanicum MG | ecosystem: Host-associated > Plants > Peat moss > Unclassified... | reverse complement strand
TTGGGCCAGTGCGGCGTTTGAAAAATTTCCGTCGTGCGTGATGTCCTCTCCGATCCAAGGCGGCCGCGGTGGATCCTCAGCCTCCGATTGCAATTCCACCTCCGCAACGATGAGGTCTGCGAAGGGCTCGAAATACTCGTCGATTTCCCAGCAGTACCCAGCATAGGTTACTTCGTGGCGGATTTTCTCCAGGATTTTGAGCCCGCAAAGTTTGAGAAGCGATCTCGCATCATCCAAGGGGATGGCATATTCGAACTCGTCCCGGGCAAGTCCTCCGTCGCGGCTCTTGATCGTCACATACCCGTCATCGTCACGAACGCGCACCCGAATCACCGCACACTCGGTGATGGCGAGATACCCTTGTGTGATGCGCGTCGAACGATCGACGCTGGCGCGCCAGGCATCGCTGGACACGCGGAATCTTCGTTCGATTTCAAGCGCCATGATCAGGGAACTCCTGCAGAAACTCGCGTCTTTTCATTCTTGCGAAGCGACAGTCTGGCTTTGGCGGTCACGACGAAGCGATCCGGCTCCGTCCAGGCGTTTTCGGCATTCTGCTCTGGGTCGAATCGCACCATGGTTCCTTGCAGCTCTGCGCCCTCGAGCCGGAAGCGGATGTAGTGAAAGTTCACTTCGGTATCGAGCTTGGAGAGTTCGCCAAAAAATCGCAGCACCGGTACGGGCTTGGCCCCTCCCCCGCCGCTCACCAAATAGGTGACGTCGTCGCGCCGAAATCTTTCATAGTTGTGTATATGGCTGCTGACGACGACGACCCGGACTTGGAGCGAACGTGCGTGGCCCGACAGATAGCGGGCAATTTCCTTCTCGTCTTTGGCCCTGGGGAAAATAGGGTCCCGAACGGGCGGATAATGCATCACGACGACGACGAATTCCACAGGGGAGCGCGCATGGGTGATCTGCTGTTCGAACCAATCCCGTTGCGCACTTCCGGGCTTGAGAGACGAATCTGAGTCCAGGAGCAATACCCGTATCTTTGGTCCGAGACCGACCGAGTACCAGCGAAAAGAGCTCACTGCGCCCGGCGCGGCCGCCCTCCACCAGTTTGAGAGACAAGGATTCGGGTCCGCGTCGCAGCCACGAAACTCATGGTTACCGAGCGCCGGGAATATCGGGATCTTCGCCTTGGGCCAAGCGGCGGTTTCCGTTTTATAGGTCTCGTAGTCCTCGGGATTGCTGCCCTCATAAATGAGGTCGCCGCCAATGAAAATCGCTGCCGGCATGTCGCTCGCCATCCTCGCGACCAGCGCACGGCGCGCGACGGCGTTCGCCACGCCATCGCGTTGAGTAAAGCGAGTATCGCCGTAAGCGATGAATGTCAGGGGTGCGCTTGGATCTGAGACGGCAACCTCGAGTCGAGGCGGAGCATCGGCGAGCACCCTGTCAGCGAGCAGCTGCAGAATGGCAAGGGCTGCAATCTTGATCGACGGGCTCATGGTTTGAGAGCCTACCAGACCCTGGGGAGCCGTTATAATCCCCACCTTCCATCGCTTGTCGCTTGCGACGCCCCGGGAGACCTCCATGCCACCTCGCACCGCTTCGTCCCGTCCAGCCATTGACGCGCCCGAGGTCAGCCGCCGCACGGGCGCCGCGGCTCGTGAGATGCCGGTTTCCGCCGCCGCCCAGCAGTGGGGTGTGGGGGCACGCGAAATCAGGTCGCGTGGATGTTCTGAACTCCTAATCGGCCACTTCTGGGAATGTGGAGGACTGGTGACGCAGTTCAGTCCGTACGTACCTTCTCAGCGCACCGGTGCTCGGTCACGTCCCAGTTCACGCCAGTCATCGTGAGCGCGCTGCCGTCGGCGGCGTACAACATTCGTGACGATGCCTTAACGTGTCGGATCTCGCCGCTCGGCCGAACGATGCGAAATTCCATGTCGAATTCTCCTTCACCGCCTACCGCGGCCATGATTCGCGCTTCACATCGCACACGGTCGTCTGGGTGCAGACTCCCCGCCCATAGAGAGTATGGTTCGACGTCGGGGCGTCGCGGGTGTCCATAGATGCGATACATCCAATCATCCCACGTGAGCGAGCCACGCACCACGTCGAATTCCCAGATGCCGATGCCAGCCGAATCCGCGGCGACTGAAAATCGTTCATTTGATTTTCGCAGTTGATTCCGCGCAAAGTCCAAATGAGCAGTCCGCTCGAGAACCTGTCGCTCCAGACTCGAGTTCAGATCGAGAATCGCAAGGTTCGCGCGTTCGGCCTCACGGGTGGCTTCGCGAAGCGTTTTTTCATATTGCTTTTGCTCCGTGACGTCGCGCGCAGATGCGAACGTTCCACCAGCCTCCTGTGACGGTCGTACAAGGTGGATGCGTTGAGAGACACCACTGTGAGCTTGCCATCCCTGGCGCGCATCGTCAGTTCTAATTGGTTGGCCTTACCATCGCGTAACACCCGCTTGATGCCCGCCTCCGCGCGCCCTGGATCCATAAATAGGCTCTTGAACGGAGCGCCAATTAATTCATCACGCGTGCGACCGGAGAGAGTTACCATTTGTCTATTAACGTCGGTAATGATGGCCAACGCATCGGTGGTCATCAAGGCGTCGAGGTTGGACTCGATCAGCGAGCGTGTGTAGAAATACTGATCGCGATGCAGTTGATCGAGCTTGGTGCGCTCCTCTTCGGCCTGCTTGCGCGCGGTGATGTCAATCACAAAGCAAACACCTTCGTTTGGGCTATCCTCGAATTTCGCCGCTCCCACGAGAACCGGCACCCGGGTGCCATTTTTGCGGCGATATTCCTTCTCAAAAGGCGTGCAAGTTCCCTTGATGGCGAGTTCTTCTACGGCCCGCCGGTCGAGATCCGCGTATTCCAATGGCGTCATCGCCGCCCAGTCAATGCGCCCGGCATCCAAATCCTCGCAGGTGTACCCGACGATACCAAGGAACGCCTCGTTGGCGTCTGCGATACCACCCTTGATATTCCAAAACATCACGCCTTGCACGTTGGAATCGATCAGCCGGCGAATGCGTGCGTTCTTCCGTTTGCGATCGATGACAGGTCGAATGAATTCAAGCCGGGTGCCGTCAGGCATGACGAATGTCAGCGTCTCTGCCTCAAAAGTCGATCCGTCCTTGCGCTGAAATTGACGGATTGGACCGTATGGGGGACCGTCGTTCACTGGATCCAACGGCAAGCTACCATCTGGAATGACCGTTTCGCTGACATATGCCGATGCGTGTATTCCCACCAGCTCCTTGCGCGTAAACCCCAACATCTTACACATGGCGTAATTCGCATCGATGCAAGTACCATCCGCGCTTCCCATGACGACGCCAACGGGCGCGCAATCGAAGAGAGCTTTATACGGCGACTCGCGCGCGGGCTGCATCGGTTGGACTGGCTTGGGCGCCATCATGTGTTCATCGTCTCCTCAGCTAATCCGTCGTCAAGGTAATGGGGGATTCCCGGCGCCACTGACCATGCTCCGATGCGCGCCTCGACGTGCAGCGACGTGCGCGGGCAGTGCCGATTGCCTGTCTTGAACATGGGATGGACCGACCTGCAAGAGAGGACGGCTCTCCAGTGATGGCGAGTTTATCGGAAGATTCGAATGATACTTGAGATACAGTCCGAATATGCCCGACGGAATGCCGGACTATCCCATGTGGCGGTGGATGATCGATGTCCGTTGCAGGGCTTACGTTACGCCGCGGGAATTCAACCACCCGCCAAAAGGTGTCGAGCAGCACCGTTGCCTACCCGAATGCGTTTGCTGGGTTCGACTTTAGTATATAGCCCGCCACTGACTGATCGTACGCCTCGACCTTAGTGTTCGTCGGCACCAGATGTGGTCAGGACGAACACGACGCTCTTCCTCAACTCATCGTCGCCGCGCAGCTCCTGTCGCTGACCCGATCCGCATACTCGGCGGCAGGGGGTAGTCAGCCGCGAGGCACCCACCCTCAAGTCACCGGAAGTCCCGAACTGTCGATAACCAGCCGCTCGGCAGTGGCCCAATCCTCGCTCTCGTGCCCCGATTCAAAGCCACGGCGCTCGGCCAAATGATAGGCGGTGACCCGGACGAGTTCGTGATGCCGCTCCGCGGTGAGACGCGGGCCGGGTTTTTTATGAACCCTTACCACAGTATTCGAAATTATTTCAGGCACCTGGCCGGGTGGCTCGACGAACGGCAATTCATATGCGGATTCCGTCGATGGCGTCGTGGGCTGTTGTCGTGTAGCCATGCTCAATGCCTCCTGTCGAAATGATGAAACGAAGAATCAAGTCTGCGCCGCAGTGCAGCGAGACTTTTGGTGTTGACGCGTCTTGGTCCTACCATGGACGCACATACCTCAAGGCGAAGTCTGTGCGATCCCCTACAAAGGCCGCGACCGCAGGTTGTGAGTTCTTACTCTGAGGGTGCGTTAACGAACAGCGGATTCGTTGGAATGCAGGTTATGGTTTCAGGACATGAACACTCTCCCGACTCTCGACCCGTGACCACCACCGAGCGCATCCTGGGTCTTGAGCGCGCGCTGCACGAGAGTGAGGAGCGCTATGGGAATTTGGTGAACGCCATTGACTCGGCGTTCTGCACTGTCGAGATTCTGTATGACGCCGATGGTGCGCCGAGCGATTACCGGTTCTTGCAGGTCAATCACGCCTTCGCGGCTAATACCGGGCTCGACAATGTCGTTGGCAAAACCATTTACGAAATCGCTCCGACCATGGAGAGATCCTGGATCGAGATTTTCGGCAGCGTCGCAAGCTCTCAAAAGACCGCGCGGTTCGAGAGCCATGCAGCCGCCCTGGGGAATCGTTGGTACGAAGTGACGGCCTTTCCGATGGGTCCGACCCTCACCTGCGTGGGCGTGCTCTTCAGCGAGATCACGGCCAAGCGTCATTCAGCAGATCAGTCGCGCACCAACGAGGCCAGCTTGGATCATGCGATGTCGATCGCCGCACTTGGCACGTTCGATTGGAACATCGACACAGGCCAGATAGGCTTGTCGGAGCGCGGCCGCGCAATATTCGGATTCCGCCCCAACGAGGAGCCCTCTTCCGCCGCCATTGTCGCTCGAATCGACCCTGATGATTTCGCACGAACGCAACTCGAAGCACGGGAGTCCTTGGCGGCCGGTGTGCGCCGGACCACCGTATATCGTGTGCTGCTACCCGATGGCGGGACGCGGACAGTCAAGAGCGTAAGCGATATCGCGGTTGATCCGCAAACCCCGCATCGCTTCGTCGGCGTTCTCGAGGATGTCACCGAGGAGCGCGCGTCGGCGGAAGCGCTCCAGCAGCTCAATACGCAGTTGACAAAGAAGGCGGCAGAGTGCGACCTCGTCGTCGAGGCACTTTACGATGAAAAGGAACGGGCGCAAGTCACCTTGAACTCCATAGGTGACGCGGTAATCTGTACGAATGTGGAGGGTGAGATCACGTATTTGAACGTGGTTGCGGAGCGCCTGACAGGATGGTCAAGCCTACAAGCTATGGGCAAACCCTTGGAGTCCGTATTTCATATCATCGAATCCAACTCGCGCGAGCCGATTGCAAACCCCATGGCGCTCGCGACCATGGAAAACAAGACCGTTGGACTGCCTCCGCAGTGCACGCTGGTGCGTCGCGATCGTTCCGAGGTCGCGATCGAGGATTCGGCGGCGCCGATCCATGATCGGCACGGCCATACCACCGGGGCTGTCATGGTGTTTCACGATGTCAGTGTGGCGCGCAGTCTCTCGGCGCAGCTCTCACACCAGGCGCAACATGATCCGTTGACGGACCTTCCCAATCGCAGCCTGCTCAATGATCGCCTGGAACAGGCAATCGCGCTCGCCTGCCGCCACGACGCCATGATTGCGGTACTCTATATGGACGTCGATCGGTTCAAAATCATCAATGATTCTTTGGGCCACGTGATTGGCGATCGACTGTTACAGGCCATCGCGCTGCGTCTGACCGAGTGCGTTCGGACCTCCGATACGGTGAGCCGCCAAGGCGGCGATGAATTCGTGGTCGTACTCGGAGAAATTTCGACCGTGGCCGATGCGCTAGCGTGCGCGGAGAAGATCCTGACGGTGGTGCGGCTACCTTATTCCCTCGACGGCCATGAACTGCATGTATCGGCAAGCATCGGCATCGTGGGTTACCCGGATGACGGCACCACCGTGGAGATGCTGCTCAAGAACGCGGATTCCGCCATGTATGAGGCGAAAGAGCGCGGGCGGGACAATTGCCAGTTCTACCGCAAGGAGCTGAACGAACGTGCGCTCGAGCGGCAATCGATGGAAGGGGAGTTGCGCTATGCGTTGGAGCGCGGCGAGCTGAAGCTCCATTACCAGCCGATCTTGGATATACAGGCGAATTCCTTGGCGGGAGTGGAAGCACTCGTTCGGTGGGAACACCCGAGCCGGGGGCTTCTCTACCCGGCGATCTTCATGCAGATCGCCGAGGAGTCCGGGCTCATCGTCCCAATCGGCCAGTGGATACTCAAAGAGGCGTGCCGGCAGGCTGTTGCATGGCGCGCGGCGGGGTTTCACCCGTTGCGGCTCGCAGTGAACATTTCCGCGGTGGAGCTACGCTCGAAGGGCTTTGTCGAGGGCGTGGCCACGACGCTGCGTGAGACGGGGTTTGATGTCCAATGCCTGGAACTGGAGCTCACGGAAACCTTCCTGATGCAGGATTCGAAATCCACATCGCGAGTGCTGCAAGAGATCAAGGACCTCGGCGCGCATTTGGCGCTCGATGATTTCGGCACCGGATATTCGAGCTTGAGCTACATGCGCCGGTTCCCGATCGATGCGCTCAAGATCGATCGGTCCTTCGTCGATGCGCTCGCTACCAATCGAAACGATGCCAGCGTCGTCAACGCCGTCATCAACATGGGGCGAAGCCTGCACATGCGTGTGGTTGCCGAGGGTGTGGAGACCCGCGAGCAACTGTCTTTCCTCCAGGAAAACGCCTGCTCGGAAGCGCAAGGCTATTTCTTCAGCCGTCCCGTTGACGCTCTCACCTTCGAGGAGGGCATTCGAGGCGGGTTCTCGCGCTCAAGCGATGTGGAGCAGATGCGCAACTGACGGCGATATCGAGGAAATTGAGGTCTTCAGTTTATCGCTGCCGCGCCGATATAGGAACTGCAGTAGCAATTTCTGGTTCTCCCGCGCATACCCAGTCGTTAAGCGACGTCATGCCTCTTCAACCACGAGGGGCGTACTACGCCTCATCCCCCTCGATCCAAGTTCTCACACGGAGCCGTCGTTCATGCTCAACAATCTCACGATCGGCACGCGGCTCGGTATGGGCTTCGGGGTGTTGATGCTGTTGCTGGTGGCCGTCGCCGCGCTCGGCGCCCTGCAGATGGGTAAGATCAACGACGGAATCAACGATATCGTCAACGACAAATATACAAAAGAAGCCCTTGCCGCCGACGTCGCATTCCGGTTCATGGACAATGCGCGTCTGACGCGCAACATGATGTTGCTCAGCGATAAGGATCAGCAGGCCGCAAACAAGGCCAAGTACGAAGAGAACGTGGCCGTGGACAACGAGCACATGAAGGAACTCGATCGGCTGGTAGTCTCGCCGAAAGGCAAGGAACTGCTCAAGACCATGCACGAGACGCTGATGCCCTTTCGTGCGTTAAATAACGAGGTCTTAGCACTCGCCCTCGCGGGAAAGAAGTCCGAAGCCACCCAATTGCTATTCGGCGAACGATACAAGACCCAGGCCGCTTTCTTTTCCGCCGTGAAAAACCAAAGCGACCATGAAGCTCAGTCGATGAGGGACGGCGCCAAGGCGGCTGCCGAACGCTACGCATCCGCGCGGGAGTTGATCCTGTTGCTCTCCGTGGGCGCCATCGTGGCAGCCGCGGTGGTAGGGTTGCTGATTACTCGCAACCTGCAAAAGACCCTCGGCGGCGAGCCCGTTTACGCGGCCGAAGTGATGAAGAGAATCGCGGCCGGGGACTTCACCGTCCAAGTGGCGATTCGCGATGGAGATCAGAGCAGCCTGCTCTTCGCCACCCGGCAAATGGTCCACAACTTGCTCGAGATTATGGGCGGCGACCCTAAGTACGCGGCCGAGGTCATGAAGAAGGTCGCCGCCGGGGACTTCACCGTCCCAGTGGCGATTCGGGACGGAGATCAGAGCAGTCTGCTGTTTGCCATCCAGCAAATGGTCCACTCCGCGGGTCAGAGCATCGACGATGTGGTGCGGGTGATGGGTGCGATCGCGCAGGGCGACCTGACGCAGAAGATCGAGAAGAACTATCAAGGCTCGTTCGAGGAGATGCAGACCTACGTGAACGTCACGGTGGCGAAGTTGTCGGCAGTGGTCATGGAAGTCAACGCAGGCGCGCAAGCCATGGCAAGCGCGTCCGCCGAGCTCAGTGCGACGGCACAGTCGCTGTCGCAGGCATCGACCGAGCAAGCCGCGAGCGTCGATGAGACCAGTGCATCCATGGAGCAGATGACCGCGTCGATCACCCAAACCAGCGAAAACGCCAAGGTCACGGATGATATGGCGACCAAGTCCGCGACTGAAGCGAACGAAGGGGGAGAGGCGGTTCATCTCACGACCCTCGCCATGAAACAGATTGCCCAAAAGATCGTCATCATCGACGACATCGCCTATCAGACCAACTTGCTGGCACTGAATGCGGCAATCGAGGCGGCGCGTGCCGGCGAGCATGGCAACGGCTTCGCGGTGGTCGCAGCCGAAGTGCGCAAGCTCGCCGAGCGCAGCCAGATTGCGGCAGCGGAGATCGGCGCTGTCGCGACCTCGAGCGTGGAGCTTGCGGAGAAGGCGGGCCGGTTGCTCGAAGCGATTGTGCCCAACATCAAGCAGACCTCGGATCTCGTTCAGCAGATCACCGCCGCGTCGGCCGAGCAAACGTCCGGGGTCAAGCAGATCAATGCGGCCGTGGCCCAGATGAGTCAAACCACCCAACAGAACGCAGCGAGTTCCGAACAGCTGGCCGCCACGGCCGAGGCGATGAGCGGCCACGCCGAACAGCTGCAGAACACCATGGCGTTCTTCAAACTTGCGGGCGGCAATTCTGGTGCCCTCTCCAAAAGGACGGCAAAGCCCAGCGTCGCCTCGCGCTCCGAACCCTTGGCACTGCGCTCCTGCGCTTAACCACTCCGCATGGGCCGGAGTCCGGGCGAGCCGCATTGCTGCCGCTTTGCAACTTTCTCGCCGCTCCCGTGTTATTGAGGACAGGACATGGGAGAAGGGTTATGGATACAAACGTTCGCCACAGTGGAATCGTATTGGACACTTGGCCGGTTTTGTTGGCCGGCGTGATATACGCAATGGCTTTCTGCATCCTTGCGGTTACCATGACCTCGGTATTTCGAATAGCATGAGGAAACTCGACATGCGGAAATTGTTATTGGTGACAACCCTATCGCTGGCTGGGCTGCCGGTCATCGCCAGTGCGCATGGGTGCATCAAAGGCGCCGCCGTCGGCGGCGTGGTCGGCCATGTGGCGGGCCACCATGCGGTGGCGGGCGCCGCGGTCGGCTGCGTGGTGGGACACCATCGGGCCAAAGAAAAAGCGAAGCAGGACAAAGCCGCACAAGCTCAGGCTGCGGCGCCTGTGACACCACCGCCGACTAAGACGCCTCCCTGATGGAAGTGGCAAGGCTCACGGCTTGGCGAACTTGCCGCCGAAAAAGTCGCCCTGGTTCCACGAGGGCTTGACCGGGCTGTCGGCCAGTTCGCGGGTGATCTCATAGTTGAGGCGCGCGAATTTGGCGCCCACGTCGAAGCGAAGCGGCAAATTCATGTCGTCGCTCGGCTTGTGATAGTGATGCGCCATGAAGTCGGCGAAGGCGGCCTGGCCGCCATTGGCGAAGCCGGTGATCAAGAACACCGCCGGCACGCCCTGTTCGACGAAGCGGTAATGATCGGAGCGCGTGAATATGCCCTCGTCGGGCATCGGGTCGGGCGACAGCTGCACATTCATCCGTCCCGCCGCCTTTTTGACCGACGGACCGATGCTTGACCGGTCCGCGCCGAACGCAACCACATCGGTAAATTCATAAGTCAGGATCGGCATGTCGAGATCGACATCGGCGACGATCGATTTCGCCGGCACGGTCGGGTTGTGGGCGAAATATTCTGCACCGACCAGCCCCTTCTCTTCGGCGGTATCGATCAGGAACAATAGCGAGCGCTTGGGCGCCTTGGGCTTCGTGCGAAACAGCTTGGCCACTTCCAGCGTGGTGGCGACGCCGGCGGCATTGTCGAGCGCGCCGTTATTGATCGAATCGCCGTCCACCGGCGGCGTTAACCCAAGATGATCGAGATGGGCCGAGAGAACCACCACCTCAGCTTTGAGTTTCGGATCGCTGCCTTCGAGCAGCCCCACCAGATTCTCGCTCTGTACCTCCTTGAGCTCGGAATTCACAGTGGCGTCGAGGACGCGCGGCAGGTCGAAACCTTTGATCGCGCCATCCGGCGTTTCGGCGGCCGCGAGGATCTGCGCGGCTGATTGCGGCGCGCCGGCGAACAACTTGGCGGCACCGGCAACGCTGATGACGCCAAGGCTGGGGATCGGCGAGGGGATGAAGGGCCTCCCCTGTGCGTCGCGCCACGCCACCCCCCAGCTTTGATACTGACGGACCGAATTGGGGAAGGGGTAGAGCTTCTCACCGGTTAGCGTGTCGAGGCCCAGCACGCCAATGGCGCCATGGCCCAGGGCGACGGCAGCCTTGGTGCGGCTGTTGGCGTAATAGGCGCGTTCCTCGGTCTGATAGTTCTTGGGGGCGCCGGCGAGCAGCACGACGATCTTGCCGCGCACGTCGAGACCGGCATAGTCGTCGCGCCCATGCTCGGGGGCAACCACGCCGAAGCCGGCGAATACCAGCGGCGCCGACTTCTTGACCGCGGCGCCGAACGGCGAACCGCGCACCAGGTAGTCCTCGCCGAACTTCAGCGGCTCAACCTTGCCCTGCGCATCTTTCAACACCAGGGTGCCCGGGTCGGCGGCACGGTAGGCGAGCAGAGGCACGGGCTGCCGGTAGGATTTTCCGTCGCCACCGAGCGGCTTTAAGCCCAGTTGCTCCATCTGCGAGGCGACGTAGGCTGCGGCAATGTCGAAATCGACAGTGCCGGCTTCGCGGCCGCGCAACAGGTCGCTGGCCAGGAAGGCCATGTGCGCGTGGATGTCCGCGGCCGTTTGGGCATCCTCCTGCGGCGTGAGCTCAGCAGCGGCCTGTGCCGGGAACGTCATGGCGAGCAGCGCCGCCAGCGCTAGGTTTTGGAGCTTGAAACGCATGGATTGAGTACACCTTGCCGGGGAAGAAGACAGTATCTTCGAGACATTGCAGCGTCAATGCACACGCCACGAGGTCGATGCACAGGGCAGATTCAAGGGTGCGGCAACTGTCTGCTCACGCGTATGATGTAGCCCTATGAGCCCGCGTCGCCATGACTCAGTTTCAACGAGAATTCCTCGCTCATGACTGCGCACTACGACTTGATCGTGATTGGTAGTGGCCCGGGCGGTGCCTCCCTGGCGCAACGACTGGCACCCACCGGGAAGCGCATTCTGATTCTCGAGCGGGGCGATTATTTACCCCGGGAGGAGGCCAATTGGAGCGCGAAGGCAGTTTTTGTCGACGCCAAGTATCAGGCCGACGAGACTTGGACCAATGCCAAAGGCGAGTCATTCCATCCAGCCCTGCACTACTATGTGGGTGGCAATTCCAAAGTGTACGGAGCCGCCCTCTTGCGCCTGCGCGAGCGGGACTTCGACGAGTTGGTCCATGCCGGCGGTGTTTCGCCCGCATGGCCGCTCAAATATGCGAGCTTCGAAACCTATTACGAGGAGGCCGAAGCGCTGTTCCACGTCCATGGTAACCGGGGCGAGGATCCCCTCGAACCGCCGTCCTTGAAGCCCTACCCGTTCGCGGCCGTCAAGCATGAACCGAAAATCGCCGAGCTTGCCGACAAGCTGACCGGAATTGGATTGAAGCCATTCCATCTACCGCTCGGTATCCTGCTCGATCAAAAGCCGGATGGCTTCGCCACGCCCACCAGCACCTGTATGCGCTGCAGTTTCTTCGATGGATTTCCGTGCCTGTTGAACGGCAAGGCTGACGCGCAGGTCATGTGTATCGATCCGATGCTCGCGAATCATTCCAACGTGACACTAGTGACCGGCGCCTATGTCTCGCGCCTGGACACCGATGCCACGGGCCGCCGCATCGATGCGGTTCGTGTGACGCGCGCGGGATGCGATGAAACCTATACCGCCGATGTCATCGTCGTCGCTTGTGGCGCACTATCCTCGGCGCTGCTGTTGCTGCGTTCGGCCAACGATCGCCATCCCGCGGGCTTGGCGAACGGCTCGGATCAAGTCGGCCGCAACTACATGCGGCACGAAATGAGTGTCGTGATGGCAGTCATGCGGCATGTGAACGACACGGTTTTTCAGAAAACCTTGGCCTTGAGTGATTACTACTTCGGCGCAGAGGATTGGGATTTTCCTTTGGGTCTCATCCAGATGTGTGCGACCAGCCATGCCGATCAAATCAAGGGCGAGGAGCTGCCCATATGGCTCGAGTGGCTGCCCGGCATGCCCTTTGATGAAATCGCGCGTCATTCGATGGACTTCTGGTTGCAGGCGGAGGATCTGCCGCATCCCGATAATCGGGTCTACTATAAAGACGGCAAAGTGCACCTGGATGTTAGTGCCACGAACCCACAGGCGCTGGCGCACTTGAAGCGCAAGTTGAAGGAGATACTGACTGAGATTGGCTGGCCGGCGGTGTTACTGGAGCGCTCGTTGTACCTGGGCAAGGATATCGGCGTGTCGGGCACGGCGCATCAGGCGGGCACCTGCCGCTTCGGCACGGATCCGGCGACGTCGGTACTTAATCTCGACTGCCGTGCCCACGAAGTTGAAAACCTTTATGTGACCGACGCCAGTTTCTTTCCGTCGATTGGCGCGGTGAACCCGACACTGACGATCATCGCGAACGCGCTGCGTGTCGCCGACATCATCAAGGCGCGCTTGTGAATCGAGGCGCGTCGGCGAGCCTCCCTCATCCGCCGGTCGCAAATCCCGGGAACAGCGTCATACCACCGTCGACGAATAACGTCGTGCCCACCACGTAATCCGAAAGGTCCGACGCGAGCCAGACAGCGGCGCGGGCGATATCCTCGGGTTCGCCGATTCGGCCATAGGGAACGAGCGTCATCAGTTCCTTGTAGGCTTCGGGTGTTTCCCAGGCTGAGGTGTTGATCGGTGTCCGGATGGCACCCGGCGCAATGGCGTTGACCCGGATACGTAAGGGGGCCAATTCCTGCGCAAGCGTCTCCATCATCATTTTGATGCCACCTTTGGAAGTCGCATAGTTGACGTGACCCGCCCATGGGATCTGTTGATGTACGGAGCTCATGCAAATGATCTTTCCTGCCGCACAGGAGACCGAAGGCACGATGCCACGTCGGACGAACTCGCGAACGGCCTCGCGCGCGCACAAAAATTGTCCGGTCAGGTTGACGTTCAGAACCGTGTTCCACTGGGCCGTCGTCATCGACAGGAATTTCGCGTCGCGTTGCAGCCCCGCGTTGTTGACCAATATATCGAGTGTGCCGAACTCTTTGATCGCGCGCGAAAACATGTCCGCAACCTGGTCTTCCATCGACACGTCCGCCTTGAGAGCAATCGCATTGACGCCAAACCCGCGGATCGTGTTTACAACCGCGTTTGCCTCATCATCGCCGCTCACATAGTTGACCACCACGTCGGCACCCGCCTGGCCGAGCGCGATGGCGACGCCGCGACCGATGCCTGAATTGGCCCCGGTCACCAACGCTTTCTGCCCGGCGAGGGTTGGGTGAATGGTGACCGCCGGTGCCCCGGCCTCGCGAGGCGTCGCTGGGCTGCTTGAGGACATCTGAACTCCTTCCCAATCTCGACACTATGAGTGTAACCGAGCCGAGACCGGAGGCGCTACGCTCCTCACCGCCTACATCGCACCGGAAGCCTAACGAGGGGCCGTCCGGCCCTCGGCCAGATACTCATGAGTAGTGTTTAGAACGCTGTCAAATTGAGCCGGACTGGTAATCGCGCCCGCGGCGACGTCGCGCGCAGTCAACCGCAGCGCCTTGATGTCCTGCTTGAGGCGCTGCCGGTCCAATCCGTAGGCGTCTGTCGATCTTGCGGCGAGAATCTTCGCCGCCTCGCGAAGATTTCGAGCGGCCGACTTGTAATGTCCGTGACCCACGTCGGCGCGAGCATGATCTACATACACGCTGGGCTGACCCAGCGACTCCGTCCATCCGACTTTAGGATCTTGGGTGTTCGCGGAGTTGCCTGCGCTCGGAGCCTCAAATGGCGGCGGTGCCGGAACTTCCTGCGCCACAGCCGCGCCCATGGCGGCACATAGCGCCACGCCGCAAGCACCCGTCGCGCGTCCCGAAGTCTTCATGACTTGGCGTGATACGAAAACTTCTCTCCCTCCACCGAAACGCCGCCCTGAAGACCGCCCTTGACGATCGTGAAGACCGCCATGCCGTTGTTGTAGGAACCGGTGACGGCCGCATTGTTCTGACCACCGCTGGCACTCGATTGCACGCCCGTGGTGTCCGCGCTCGCAGATGCACCGGCCGTGATCACGACCACGCTGACACCGGCACCGAACTGAAAGTTGCCCGATTCGAAGGCGTCGAGCGCTCGTTTGTCCTTGAAAAAGATGATTTGACTGTACGCTTCGCCGCCGGCCTGCCATCCGACGCTCAGTTGCGTGACGGCCGTCTTGCCCACCATCACGCCGTGTTCGTAGACGCGGCCGTCCCCATGCGCACCGCCTACGATGAAGCTACCCTCGCCGACCGTCGGAAAAATCGCATAGCCGTAACTGTTGTCAAAGAAGGGGGCGCTCTGGTTGGCGTTCTTGAACATCTGGATCGCCTCTTTGTAGCCGGCGGCATGTGCGGCGCCGGTGCCGAGCAATAGCGCCGTGACCGCTGATGCGACTCGCAGAGCGTGGGTTTTCATGATGGAGAGTCCTTGTGAAATGGAAGAAATGTCGCGAAATGGTGGAAAGGCGTTCTAGTGCCGGGCAGCCATAAAGGCAGCGCGCTCGAGCGTCGGTTTGTGATCATCGGTGTGTGATCATACACCTGCAATGCTCCACCGACTCGACCCAATTGTCTGTAGGCGGATGGATGCGCGCAGTGACGGTATTCATCCCACGCCACGAGTGCGCGACCGCTTCGCGCCAGGGTGCTATGTTCGCTTTCGCACAGACGCCGGATGAGAGTGCGCCGGATACTTTTTCGTATGTTGACGCGCGTGACGGTCGATCATAGGTGACCGACTCACCCCGTGGCCACGGTTGGGTGGCTCAGGTCTGCGATCGTGACCTCATCCTGGTTCTTACCGAGAACTGGACTGACTTCGAGTTCGATCCGGCGGAGCTGGCCCCCCTCCAAGCATTGCTAAAGCACGGCAGCTGGAACGCGGTGCGCTTCGAGGCAAGCCAGATGCCACGCTTGGGAAGTCCCTTGCTTGCATTCCTAGACTCCATACGCAGCATGGCACTGCGGCTGAACATTCGCTTCGACGAAACAGGTCTACCGGACACGGCGAAAAAGCTCATGCAGCTGATCGCGATTGCCGCGCCGGTGACAGAGGCGTCGCGACGGCCGGCAAGCTTCATCGAACGGCTCGGCCAATCGGTCATCGACGCCTATTGCGAACTGTCCGCGGGCACTCGCTTGGTCGGGCAGGTGATCCTGCGCTCCGGCGCCGCGCTCCGCGGGCAGGCGAGGCTTCGTCGGGTTGACGTGCTGGCGTCGTTGATGGAAGCGGGCTCCGGCGCGCTGCCGGTCGTCGCTTTGGTGAACGTCCTGGTTGGCGGCATCGTCGCCTTCGTCGGTGCCGTCTAATTGCGCCGCTTCGGCGCGGACATCTATGTCGCCAACCTCATCGGTGTCGCCGAAGTCCGCGAGATGGCCCCGATCATGACGGCGATCGTCATGTCGGGTCGCACCGGCAGTGCCTATGCCGCCCAAATCGCGACGATGCAAGGGACAGAAGAGCTGGATGCCCTGCAGGTCATCGGAATTCCGGTCGATGACTATCTGATCCTGCCGAGGGTCACTGCGCTGAGCATCATGATGCCGCTGTTGAATCTGTATGCCGCCGCGCTCGGTATCTTCGGCGGATTCTGTGTGGCCATCTCCATGTTGAATCTCTCCGCCGCGGTCTTCGTGACACAGATGCAGGATGCCGTGACGATTCCGGAGGTTTTGTTCGGTATCGTCAAGAGCTTTGCGTTCGGCGCTTGGGTGGCGATTTCGAGTTGCCGGATCGGTCTAAGAGCGGGACGCAGCACGAACGACGTCGGCCATGCCGCAACCACCGCTTCCGTGCACGGGATCGTGGGCGTGATCATGATCGATGCGATTTTTGCCGGCTGTGCCAACGCACTGGGGATCTGACGTCATGTCTGCCGCCGCCATCAAACCCAAGATTCGTGTTCGCGATCTGACGGTTTCATATGCTGCCACCTTGATACAGCGCGGCGTTTCGTTCGATGTCAAGGAAGGTTCGATTTTTGCAGTGATGGGCGCGAGCGGCAGCGGCAAGAGCATGATTCTGCGGGCCATGACGGGCCTGCTGCGACCGACCGCCGGGTCGGTTTGCTATGGAGATCTCGACTATTGGACCTCGAGCGACACGCAGCGTGAACAGATCGGACGCGATTTTGGCGTGTTGTTCCAGGGAGGCGCGCTGTGGAGCTCCATGAGCGCCGCCGAGAACGTCGCCCTGCCCTTGCAGATGTTCACTAAACTGGCGGTACCGTCGATCGATGCACTCGTTCAGGTGAAACTGTCCCTGGTCGGCCTGCAGTCCGGGCGGGATGACATGCCCTCCCACTTGAGCGGCGGTATGCGCCAGCGAGTGGGTCTGGCGCGGGCCTTGGCGCTGGATCCACAGATACTGTTCCTCGATGAACCCTCGGCGGGCTTGGATCCCACCTCGGCGAGACGCTTCGATGATCTGATTCGGGACATACGGGACGGATTTGGCGCCACGATCGTGATGGTCAGCCACGAGCTGCCGAGCCTTTTCGACATCTGCGACGATGGCGTTTTTCTGGATGCCGGTAAGAGAACGGCGATCGCGCACGGTGCGCCGCGGGAACTGCGTGACCACTCGTCGGATCCCGCCGTGCTGGCCTTCATGACACGTGCAATCCCGATCGCGCCAACCCCAGCCCCACCCGGAGATGCGCATGGCCCCCGCTAAACCCCTCGTACTCGGCACATTCGTCTTGGGCGCCCTCGCAATCGGTATCGTGGCGATATTGGTATTCGGCGGCATGAGGTTCTTTACTCGAACGACGCGTGTGCTGTGCTTTTTTCCCGATTCCGTGGCGGGATTGAGCGTCGGCTCGCCCGTGACCTTCCGTGGAGTTCAAATAGGCCGCGTTGGGAACATCCAGGTGCAGGTCGACGTGCGGCGGCAGACAAACTCGATTCCCGTGTACCTCGACTTGGAACCGCCGCGTATTACGTTCATTGATTATTCAGAGCGCAATGTTCCCGCCGAGCTCGAGGAAGCAGTCAGGACAGGCTTGCGAGCGCAGCTCATTTCCCAAAGCTATGTGACCGGTGAGTTATCGGTCAACCTCGACTTCCATCACGGTCTTCCGTCTCCGCCGGTGGAAGCAAGCGGCATCATTCAAATTCCGACCATTCCCACCGACCTGGAGGACCTCAAGGATCAATTCCGCCGCTTGGATCTGCCGGCACTCGGGGCACAAACGCGTCAGACGTTGATCAGCCTGCAACACACGTTGGATCAGGTCTCGGCCGCCGTGGGACCGCTCACTGCACACATGGCGGTTACCTTGACCACGACCACGCACGCGATCGATCGCATCCAGTCGGACGCTTCCAGGACACTGAAAAACATCGATGCTCTGGCGCTCGACGGCCGCGGACAGCTCGCATCCAAGGGAGAGGAGTTGGACACTCTTCTGCGGACCGCGCAACGAACCACGAGCGAAGCCGAAGTCTTGCTCGGCTCGCTCAAGGATATGACCGATCCGCATTCGGAAATGCGCGGCGATCTTCAGGCCTCGGCACGTGATCTCGCGGCCACCTCGAGCTCCTTGCGGGGGTTCACCCAGGACTTGAAGCGAAGCCCCGTCCGCACATTGCTGCGTAACCAGTGAGGCTTGAGCGACCGCTCTTGCTGCTCGGTGTAGCTTTCTCGTTGGCTGGCTGCATCGGCGGACCGGCGTCCGCCGTCTACGTCATGAGCCAGGCGAGGGACTTGCAGCAGACCCAGACGGCCAATGCGAACATGCCTGCCCTGCAGGTCGAAACGGCCTCACTGCCCTCCTTTCTCGATAACAGCGACATTCTCGTCCGTCGCGGGCCCTATGTTCTCGATGCGAGTTCGACGGGACACTGGGGCGAAAGACTCTCGTTGGGTATCACTCATGCGCTGAGCGCCGATCTGACGCAAAAATTACCCGGGTATCGCGTCAGTCTGGAGCGGTCCGACATCCCTACCAGCATGAGGCTCCAGTTGGAGGTCGATTCCTTCGATGTCTACCCCGATGGGCATTGCGTGCTGGCGGCGAGCTGGACGTTCGTCCAGAAGTCCGGCACCACGCCTCCGGCCTCAGGCAGAGGGGTATTCACGACGCCGGCGTCTCCTGCGCAGCACGTCGGCGACGAGGAACTCGTCAGTGCGATGGCCGGGACGATCGCGGAGCTCGCGGACGCCATCGTCGGCAGTATGTGAACCCCCAACCTCTTATTGCCGTACTGAGCGGTTTATTTTTGCTTGACAGGCAGCCAAAGCTGAACCTATAGTAAACCGTACTGTACGGTTCTCAAAGCGGAACCGAGGGATGCGTGGGATGCGTGCGCCATAGGGCTCGTAAGGACGCCGTCGCTTAAGGGGGGAAAGTGGATAGAGCGGGTTGGGGGGCAGCCATTTGCGCGGTTTTGGTGGCTGTCGCCTTCGGCGCGCTGACCGTTGCAAGGTCACAACCCGCACAGGACCGGCCAGCCGCGCTCCCGGCGACAAATTTCTCGACGGACTCTGGCTGGCGCGCAATGCCACGAGCGGCACCAGGATTCGCTCACGCCACGGTCGCGGTCAATCCGCAGGCTCCGGATGCTCGAGCCATCGGCGAGAAAACCTGCATCGCCTGTCATGAACTCGAGGCGGACCATTTCACACACACCCTGCATTCGTTGGGGCTGCATGTCGCCAATAGGTCGGACCCGACGATTCCGGTATGCGAGGCATGCCACGGGCCGGGTTCCGTGCATGCCGCCAATCCCCAGATGAAGGGACTCATCATTGGCTATACCAAGAACTCCGGCACGCCGATCGCAACGCAGACCAAAACCTGCCTGACGTGTCATGCGGGCGGACCGCGGGATCATTGGGCCGGTTCAGTGCATGAGCGCAACGATTTGTCTTGCAGCGATTGCCACAACCCGATGGCGAAATTCTCGGTACAGGGATTGATGGCAAAGGCGTCGATCAACGACACCTGCGCACAGTGTCACAAGGACATCCGGCTGCAATTCAACCGCCGCTCGCATATGCCGCTGCCCGAGGGCCAGATGAGCTGCGACGACTGCCACAATCCGCACGGATCGCTCACCAACCCGCTCTTGAAAACGAACACGGTCAACGAGACGTGCTACCAATGCCACGCCGAAAAGCGCGGCCCCTTTCTGTTCGAGCATGCCCCGGTACGCGAGAACTGTTTGAATTGCCACACGCCGCACGGCTCCAATCAAAACACGCTTCTGGTCGCGCCAATCCCCTTTCTGTGCCAGCAGTGCCACACCAATTTTCTGCATCCGAACGACCTGCAAACGCCCCAGGCTCTCGGCACCGGCACGCACCCGGATGAACGCATCATGGGGCGCGGATGTTTGACCTGTCACGCCAACATCCACGGATCGAACGCACCGTCGGGTGCCCGCTTCCACGAGTAGCACGCCAAGGAACCGAAGCATGAACATCGCTCCCCTGCGCACGCTTCGATTGGCACCGGCTCTCCTCGCCCTCTGCGGGCTAGCAGCGCTCGCGTGGGGCGACAGCGGCGTCGGAGTCGATACTTGGCGCGCCAACAAGCTCGATCCCACGGGCGGCGAAGCAACCCAGTCCCTCGATCCAAACGGCAGCAGCTGGCTCGCGCCCGGACAGCATCGCTCGCCCACCGGAAATCTCTACGACGTGCCCACCGATGAGGCGCGAGTGGAGACCTTGAGCGTCTGGGACTTCTACGGCAACTTCGATCTCGGCTACCTGCATACCAGCGGGGAGAAGACTGCGCTCTACGACCGCTACACGCGCTGGCCGACCAATGGTCCGGAAGTCGACTTCGACGTGAATGCCGAACGCCCTTCCGACGGCAGCTATGCCGAGCTGCGCGGCAGTCGCATCAGCGCCGAGGATCAATACTACGAAGCCGTTTACGGCAAAGCCGGCGCGTTCAAGGCCGAAGCGTTCGTGCGCGACATGCCGAATCTGTTGTCCACCGATGCGAAACCGATCTGGAATGGCGTGGGAACCAATAATCTCACCCTGAAGGACGGCCTGATCCCGGGCGGCAGTACCTCGGCACAGGTCGCTGCCGTGTCGGCCTCCATACCCGTGACCTCGCTCGGCGTGGAGCGCAACAAGCAGGGAGTCGCCTTGAGCGCGTATCTCAGCCCGCATTGGACGGTCTACCTCAACGCAAGCGACGAAGAACGCAAGGGCGACCGGCCCTACGGCGGTCCGTTTTTCTTCAACTTCATCGGGATCGGCGGCGGGAGTGATGAAACGGTCAAGCCGATCGACGACAGCACCGTCAACGTCACGGCAGGCGTTCGCTACGCGGGATCGGCGTGGCGCCTGGACGTCGGCTACTCGGGATCGGTGTATCGGGACCGTTATCTATCCTATTCGTTCCAGCAGCCCTTTACACTGGGTCCACCCTTGGGTGCCGGTGTGTCCTCGCCCATCAGCGTGGGTCAGATGTCGATGGAACCCGACAACGAATATAACAACCTTCGTGGCACCGTCACACGCGTGCTGCCGATGAACGGCGAGCTGTCGCTGACTGCGGGCGCCGGGGAGATGAATCAAAACGACAAACTCATTCCGCCAACCAACTGCCAGGGTACTTTCGGTGTCTCCTCCACGGGGTCGTTCACGATCGGTCCGCAGAATCCGAATCTCTTTCCCTGCGATCAGTGGAATACCACCGCCGCACTCTCGCAACAGCGGGCGAACATGCTGATCGTGACGACGCTGACTCAAGGCTCGCTCGTGCTGCAGCCGACGACGGATCTCACCTTGCGGGCCGGCGCGAAATATTATCGGGAGGACTACCGCAACAATTATCTTGCCTACAACCCCGAAAATGGCTTCTACGGTTATCCGGCCGAAAACGGCGCCGAGGGCAGCATCGTCCCGGGGGAAGCGCAAATCTGGAATCCCACCACCTACCCGATCGGTGACGACATCCAGGTGCGCAATATCCCTTACACCTGGCAGACCGTCGAGGCCTTTGGCGGTATCGATTGGCGATTCGCGCCCCACGACACCGCGGGCCTCACGTACACCTTCGATCGCTACGATCCGGCGCATCGCGAACGCGACTTCGTCGACGACGACAGCATCAAGCTCAACTTGACCGATAAGAGTCTCAATTGGCTCACGCTTCGATTCAATTACACCTTTCTGAAACAATCGGGCAGCGTCTACAACTCCGATCCGTATGCGTTTGCCTTCTTCTACAATCTTCCGGGATTCGTGCCGTCGGACGATTCCGTTGCAGCCTGGACCGTCGCAAGCCAGCGCAAATACGACATCTCCGACCGCACGGAAAACAAGATCGATCTGATGGCCACGGTCATGCCGCGTGCGGACATGACCGTGACCGGGTCGGTACGCGGCGACTGGAATCAGTACCCAACGCAAACCGGGCGTCAGGGCTACAGTACGTACGCAACCATGCTCCAGTGGGAATGGCAGTTCGAGGCGCTCACCAGTATGAGCGCTTGGGTTGGCCTCGATCATTCGGCCGTGCATCTGGCGGACGTCAATGACGCGACCGCGTCCGCCAACGGCGCCCTCGGCGGCCCGACCTATCCGCTCGCCAATCAATGGTGGGCCAACGACAAACAGCGCAATTGGACGGGCGGAGCATTGCTCACCCACACGCTCGGACCGGTGCGTGTGGATGTCAGCTGGAACTACTTGTCTTCGCGCGGCATCACCAGCTACACCGCGGCCTCGCCGGGGGCCTATACGATCCCGGCATTCGCGATCGATGCGGGCAGTCAATTCCCCGCGATGACCTACGATGTCAATTCGCTCAATCTGAGCCTCACGATACCTCTCGATGAGCGTGCATCCTTGCGCCTGCTGGATTACTACGAGCGTGGACAGATCAGCGACTGGCACTATGCCGGCTTCAGTCAGACCCTGGTCTACGGCAACAAGGTCTACACCGACGCGGGCCCCCAGGGCTACAACACGAATCTGGTCGGCTTGTTCTTCAACATGAAGCTTTGAGGATTAACGTGAATCGTTTCCATCGCCTGCTTGCCCTGTCGTCGGCCAAGCGAACCCAGTTGCCGGTCGCAGCGCTGCTCCTCTTCGCCGTGTCCGCGGCGCATGGCGCGCCTGGTTTCACGGACCTGCGCCACATCCAGCCAATCCATGGCGATGCAACGGCCGGCGCGCAAAAGGCGGCAGTGTGTCTGGCCTGCCACGGGGCCAACGGCGTGTCGGTGGCGCCGACGTTTCCGCGGCTGGCCGGCCAGCGCGCCGATTATCTATACCACCGGCTGGTGTCGTTCAAGCAAGCGCGCCCTGAGGATCCTTACTACTCCAAATCTCCGATGACCGCGATTGCTGCAACGCTGAACGATGCTGACATGCGCAACGTGGCGGCCTATTTCTCCGCGCAGGTTTCGCAAGCCACGGACCTTCCCAGTCCAGCAGCAGACACCGAAAAAGGCGCCGCCCTTTTCCACGCGGGCGATCCTTCGCATGGCGTACCCCCCTGTCAGGGTTGTCACGGCGCAGACGCGAGTGGCCTGACCAGCCGTGCCGACCAATATGCGGCCTATCCTTCGCTGCGCGGACAATACGGTCCCTACGTCATCGCGAGGCTCACGAACTTTCGCGCAGGGTTGCCGCATGACACGAGCAACGATTTCATCATGGGGAGAGTCGCCCAAACGCTGGACGATGACTCCATTCAGGCGCTCGCCGCATGGATCAGTTCGCTGGGCGGTGCAAATCGCTAGGAATCCGGGCCCGCTACCCGATCGAGTGCGCCGGGCAGCGGCGGCGGCGTCGATACATCCGCATTTGGAACCTCATGTACCGTTGTCTCCCAGCCGCCGCCCAATGCCCGATACAGCGACACGATGTCGGTGACGAGCTGGGCGTTCGCCTGCACCAGAGCCTGTCGATCTGCCAGTACAGTGCTCTGCGCATTCAACACGTTGATGAAGCTCGTAAGACCGTTTTCATACTGGCTGCGAGCCAGGTCCCAGGTCAGCTGCGCCGAATCGAGCGTATCCTGCAGCAAATCGCGTGACGCGTGGTCTACCCGGTAAGTGACCAGCGCGTCTTCGACTTCGCGCAGGGCGTTGAGCACCGTGGCGCGATAGCTCAAAGCGGCCTCCTTCTGTTCGGCGCGTGCGAGTGTCAGGTTCGCGGTAAGCCGCCCACCCGAGAAAATGGGCAGCGAAACAGCCGGTCCCGCTGTGTAGAAATGGCTGGCCCAGTTGGTTAAATAGGAAGCATCCAGCGCGCGCATACCGATATTGCCGGTCAGCGAAATATCAGGATAAAAGCCGGCAACGGCCACGCCTACGTTGGCGGTGGCGGCATGCAGGGTCGCCTCGGCCTGGCGAATGTCCGGGCGTCGCCGAGCCAGTGCCGAGGGCACACCCACACCCACGACCTCAGGGGTGATCGGTACGGGCTCGGGCTGGCGCAACTGCTCGTCCACTGCGCCGGGTGCAGCGCCGACCAAGACGCTCAACGCATTCATGGCCTGCTGGACCTGACCGTCATAGGCGGGCAATTGCCGGCGAGTGTCGTCGAGCTGCGTGCGCGCTTGGTCGACGTCGAGCTCAGTGGTCAATCCATTTTGCTGCTGCCGTTGAGTCAGAGCCAGGTTTTCCTCGGCAGCTTTGACATTCTCTTCTTGGCTGGCCTTCAGGGCCTGCCCGCCGCGGAGCTGAACGTAGGACTGCACGATCTCGCTTTCCAGCACGACGAGCGCATCATTGAGGGCTTCGGACTGTGCCTGGGCCTGCGCCCTTGCCGATTCCACCGAACGACGAACCCGGCCGAACAGATCGAGCTCCCAGGAGGCATCGAGCCCATACTGAAACAGGTTCACCGGTGCCGCCAACTGATTCAGTGCCTGAGTGCCTCCATTGACGATGTCGGTGCTCAATGCCGGTACGGTCGCGTCGTAGGGTTTGAGTCGATTGGCGAGTGTGTTGAGGTCCTGGTACGCACCCTTCGATTCAAGGATGCCCTTGGCGCCGAGCTGCTCGCGCTGGTAGCTGGCATTGCCGCTCAAGGTGGGCAAACCCGCCGCGCGTGCAGTGGCAATCGATTGACGAGCCTCCAGGACCCTCACGACTGCCTGCTGCACGTCCAGGTTATTCTTGATTCCCTTCTCGATGAGCTCCGTCAGGATGGGGTCATTGAATGAGCGCCACCACCTGGGATCCGGATCGCTCTTCTGATTCGCCAGTATCCCTTGTGCTGCCCGGTCTTTCCAACCGGGTACGGCGGGAGGATCCGGCGGTCGATAGTTGGGCCCCACGGTGCAGCTCATGAGAGACATCGTGCCCGCAGCGACGAGAACTGTCCGGAAGGAAACGAGAAATGTCCGCAAGGTCATTCGCCGCGCCTCGCTTTTGCTTTGCCGGCGGACATGAACAGGCCGAGCGGCACGAGCAGCAATGCCAGGACGCCGGTAATGATGAAGGTGTCGTTGTAGGCGAGCACTGCGCTCTGGGTCCGAAGAATCTGGAAGACCTCGCCGGGCGCCATTTGCTTCGCCACCTGCGCTGCGTGCCCGAGGCTCATTGCGGCACCCTGCAAATTCTGCAACAGGACGTTGTAGGGCTGGTTCGTAGGGTCCAAATGTTCGCCCAAGTACTGCTGACGAATCTGCTCGTGGTTCGTGATCAACGCGGTCGAGACCGAGATGCCGATCCCGCCAACCACATTGCGCGACATCGTGAACAGCGCGGCGCCGTCACCGTGCTCGTCGTCCGGCAAGGTGACGTAGGCGGCCGTGCTGATGGGCACGAACAGCAGCGCCAATGCTGCGGTCTGGGCGGAACGAAAGACCCACAGATGAAAAAAGTCCAGATTCGAAACCAGATTATCGGAGAAAAAAAGTGCGCCCGACAGCGCCAGGCCGCCGGCAGCGATCACGTATTTCACCGGCACGAGTTTCATGACCCGCCCTACCACCGGGATCAACGCGATGAGCACCAGAGCTCCCGGCGCCAGAGCCAACCCCGCCCAGGTCGCGGTGTAGGAAAGCTGCGTCTGGGCGAACTGCGGGATGATGACCGCGCTCGCGTACAGCACGAAGCCCATCAAACCGATCGCAACCGTGCCGAGCGCGAAGTTGCGATCACGAAATACCCGCAGATTCACGACCGGATTGCGGGCGTTCAGCAAGTAGACGATGCCCGCGATGAAGCCGACGAGGGAAACGCCGAAGAGAACACGGATGGTGCCGGACCCCAGCCAATTGAGGTCCTCTCCCCGGTCGGTCGCTAGGTCGAGACAACCGAGCGCCATGGCGATGAACAGCACGCCCACATAATCAAATGGCGGAGCACGTCTGGCTCTGCGCTTGCTCTCGGGAGACTCATGGACCAGGTGCAGAACTCCGAAGAAGGTGCCTATGCCGATCGGAATATTCACGAGAAATATCCAGTGCCAGGACAATTGGTCGGTCAGATAACCGCCGACCACCGGACCTAAGGCGGGGGCGACGATCGTCGCGATCGCGGTGATGGAAAACGCCGTCTGGCGCTTCTCCGGCGGGAATGTGTCGAGGATGATTGCCTGCTGAGTCGGCTGCAAGCCGCCGCCGAAGAAGCCCTGAAACGCGCGAAAGACCAGCAGTTCGAGAAAATTGGTGGAGAGGCCGCAAAGCAGTGACGCCACCGTGAATCCCGCTACGCTCAGCAGAAAGTAGTTCTTTTGCCCCAGGCGCATCGCCAGGTTGCCGGAGATCGTCAGCACGATCGCGTTGGCCACCAGGTACGTCGTCAGCGACCAAGTACTCTGATCGTTGCTGATGGCGAGCGACCCGGCGATGTGCGGAAGGGCCACATTGACGATCGTGGTATCCAGAACCTCCATGAACGCGCCCATCGTGACGACGATGGCGATCAGCCACAGATTCGGGTTACCGCGCGCGCCGCTCACTTGAAATAGACGGTCGGCTCTACCGACAGGCCGAGTGGCAGGAAGGGCCGGTTTTCCAGGCCATGATCGATGATGATCTTGACGGGTACCCGGCGAACTATCTTGACGAAGTTTCCGGTCGCATTCTCGGCGGGAAACGCCGTGAAGCGCGCGCCACTGCCGGCCTGGATGCTCCCGACATGGCCGCTCAGGTGCAGATCGGAATAGGCGTCCACCTTGATCTCGACTCGCTGTCCGATGCGCATGCGATCGAGCTGCGTCTCCTTGAAGTTGGCAACCACCCAGACATCACGGGTCACGAGGTAGAAAACCTGCTCGCCCGCCTGCACGAAAGTGCCGAGGTCCACATTGCGGCGTGTAATCTCTCCGTCCTGGGGCGCCGTGACATCGGTATAGGAAAGGTTCAGTTTTGCCTGGGCGAGGTTTGCCTGCGCCTGCTGCACCTGAGCTTTCCGTTGCTTCAATGTCGCCTCCGCCGTCTCGATGGCCTCCTTGACGAGGGCAGCGACGGACATCTGAGCCTCTGCCGATTGCACGTTGGCAGAACTCGAACGTACAGCCGTGGTCGCCTGATCGACGTTGGTTTGCGTCGTTGCGCGAGGATCCACGCGATGCTGGCGCTTCGAGTCGTTCTCGCTTTGCGCCAGATTGGCGCGTGCCTGCGCCAATTGAGCCCGCGCCTCGGTAAGGTTCGCCGGCGCCCGGACCTTGGTGGTTTGCAGATCCACTTCGGCGGCTACCTCCTCCGCCATCGCAGCTTCGACACTCGCCTGGGCCTGATCGCGCGCAACGATGTAGTCGCGCGGATCGATCTTCAACAGCAGATCACCCGCGTGGACGAACACGTTGTCGTTGATGCGGTTTTCCACCACGTAGCCTGAGACCTTGGGAGCAATCGATACCGCGTTACCCTCGGTATAGGCATCGTCCGTGCTTTCCTGATTGCGCGTCATCAGCCAGAAAATGAGCCCTGCAATGATGGCGATGACCGCGATGACGATCAGAACGATGATCGGTGTACGGCTCTTGGGCTTCTTCTGCCCATCCTCGCCGTCCTCATCCCCTTTCTTGTCATTGCCGCCGTCCTGCTGACCGCCGTCCTTGTGCTTTTCGTCGCCCCTGTTGCCGTCGTCCTCGTCCGCATTGCGCCTCTCGTACTTGTATTTGTACTTGTATTTGTAACCACGGGGCGCATCCCCGTCGTCAGTGTCGCGCGTCGAGTGGCTGGGGGCCACCTCTTGCCTGGTCTGCCCCGCAACGTCTTCTCCGCTATCGTCCATCGCTCAAAATTCCTGGCCAAGAGTGGCGCAGTGTGTCGCCGCCCGCCAGTTCGTTCTGTCAGCGGACCGGCAACCTGCGTGCCAGAATTTGAGAGATCAGAGCTACACCGTAGCTGGCAGGATTGCGCCCACCGCGGCGCCGCCCTCGAGCGGCCTATGTATGTTACCGCACAGACGAGGTCTACGGGCCGATCCCAAGATCACCAATCTGCTTACCAGTGTCCCATTCCCGGTCTCTACAATTGACTTACCCGGTCTTCGCAATTCCTGCATGAACGAGATCGTATGGGTAGTCGTCCTACGCTAGGACGTGCGCGCACATGGTGTAAATTCTGCGCTTACGCGGCTTTTTTGAGTTCCGCGGCCTGCGCTGTCGGCCCCAACTATCGGCGACCTTCCGTGCAAATACCGGAGAACTTCAAGGAAGGCGTCGAGTGGCAGCGGGCGCATCCCAACCCAAGCGGGGCTGTCGCGAGCGCGTGGTGGCTCGAGTATCAGGACGATGCGCTGTCGCGGCTCGTCGAACGAGCCCTGGAAGCCAACCAATCGATTGCCGTGGCTGAAGCCAACTACCAGCTTGCGCGCGCGACCATCGCGGCGAGTGTCGCCGCTCTCTACCCCACCTTGACCGCAGGTCTTACGGGAACCCGTAGCGACTATGGCGCCGGTGCTGCTGGTGCGACCACAGCACCGGGCTTGCAGACCGCTGTGAGCGCCAATCTCTCGGCAAGCTGGGAGCCGGACCTTTGGGGCGGAATCCGCCGCGAGATCGAATCGAGCAAGGCCAGCGCTCGAGCCACCGATGCGCAAGCCGCGGGCGTGCGTCTGTCGATCGCGGCGAGTGTCGCAACCGACTACTTTGAACTGCGCCAGGCAGACCTCGACATCGCGTTTCTGGTTCAGCAGCAAAAGATCGACGCCCGCATTCTCACGATGACGCAAGCCGGGTTGTCAGCGGGCGTGTCGTCCAATGATGACGTGCTGTTCGCTCAAGATACACTGGAGCTGATCATCGCCGAGTTGCAGACCACTCAAACCGCGCGCGAGCAGGATGAGCATGCCATCGCCGTGCTCGTCGGCATGCCGCCCGGCGACTTCTCGATCGAGGCGCGGCCGAGGTACGCGTTCACCGCCTTGGGCGTACCGCTGGTCCTGCCCTCGCAATTGCTGGAGCGCCGCTACGACGTGGTAGCCGCCGAGCGAACTGCGGCGGCGGCCAACGCCAAGATCGGCGTGGCAGTGGCTGCGTTCTTCCCGACACTGAATCTGTCGGCCGAAGGCGGGTTTGAGCACAACGCACTGGCTGACCTGTTTTCATTGCCAAACCGCTTCTGGACCTTGGGACCGAGCCTGGTAGGTACCCTGTTCGACGGCGGAGCTCGTTCGGCAGCCGTGCGCGAGGCGCGCGCCGCCTATGACTCGGACGTGGCGAGTTACCGGCAGACCGTGCTGGCCTCATTCCAGAACGTCGAGGATTCACTCTCGTCCTGCAATCACCTCGAGCAGCAAGCCAAGGCCTACGACAGCATCTACGATCGCAATAAAGAGCTGTTCGCCAGCGAGCGTGCGCAGTACACGGTCGGCATGGCCAGCGAACAAGACCTCCTGAACCAGCAACTGACCCTGTTGCAAGCCGAACAGAACCTCGAGGACACACAGGCTTCCCTGACGCAGAGCACCGTCACGCTGATCAAGAATCTGGGCGGCGGGTGGCAGGCGCCATGAAACCAGCGTCGCTGGCTGCGGTGTTGCTGATGGCGCTCGCCGCTTGCGCCAAACACGCCCCGCCGCCGCCGCCACCCGAAGTGGCGGTCGTCAAGATCGAAACAGCGGCGGCGCCGCTGACCCGGACGTTGATGGGCCGCCTGTCGGCTTTTCTGAGCGCGAACGTCACTGCCCGGGTCTCGGGCCTGCTGCTCAAGCGCACTTACGCCGAAGGCAGCAGGGTCAAGCGTGGACAGCTGTTGTTCGAAATCGATCCCGCATACTACAAGACCGTGCTCGACAGCGGGCTTGCGACGTTGGCTCAAGATCGGGCAGCCTACGTCTATGCCCGCGTGACGGCCGAGCGCGATCACAAGCTGCTGCCGGTGGGCTCGGTATCGCAGCAAACCGTCGATGACGCCGATGCCACCGCACTTGGCGCCGCCGCGAAAGTCAGGGCGGACGAAGCAGCCGTCGAGAGCGCACGGATCAATCTCGGCTATACCAAGGTCACCGCGCCGATCGCGGGTACCGCGGGCCAGCAACAGGTGACCCAAGGCGCCCTCGTGGGCAGCGGCACCAACGACGCCGGTGCGAGCGGTACATTGCTCACGACGATCGACCAGATCGATCCGCTCTACGTGAATTTCACCGTCAGCGCGGCAGACCTCGTGACCTGGCAGCAAGCGCAGCAACAAGGCGATGTGGCCCTCGCGCAGCAAAACAAAACCACGGTACAGGTCGTGCTCCCCAATGGCAGCGCCTACGCTGCATTGGGCACACTCGATTTCTCCGACGTCGTCGTCAACGCGACCACGGGCGCCGTGAACCTGCGCGCGCTGCTGCCCAATCCAAAGCATCTACTGTTGCCGGGGATGTTCGTAACCCTCAATGTCAGTTTTGGCGAGCAAAACCATGTATTCCTGATTCCTCAGCAGAGTATGCAGCGCGATACCGTGGGCGCCTTCGTGTTGGTCGTCGGAAAAGATGACAAGGTGCTGCGTAAGGACGTGACCGCCGCCGACAGCTACGGCAACGATTGGATCGTCACCAGCGGCCTCACCGCCGGCGATCAAATCGTCGTCTCCGGACTGCTCGACGCACACGTCGGTGCTCAGGTCAGACCTAAGCCGTGGCAGCCGGCCGCCAACGCGGCCGTGACTCCCTGACGCGCGAGAAACATGCCGGATTTTTTCATCGATCGTCCGATCTTCGCCTGGGTGGTTTCCATCCTGATCTGTCACATCGGCGTCATATCGATGCTGAGCATGGGCATCGACTCCTATCCGGACATCGCGCCACCGGAAGTGACGGTCACCGCGACGTACCCCGGTGCCAACGCCGCCACCATGGAGTCGACGGTCACCCAGGTGATCGAGCAACAGCTGACCGGTATCGACAACCTGCTGTACTTCAGCTCGACCTCCAACGGCAACGGCACCGCCACGATCACATTGAGCTTTGCGACCGGCACCAACCAGGACATCGCTGAAGTACAAGTCCAGAACAAGGTCTCTCTGGCACAGCCCCTGTTGCCGGGCGAGGTCACGCAGCAGGGTGTGGTCGTCGCCAAGGCCAGCCCCGATCTGCTGCTGTTCCTGAGCCTGCAATCGGACAATCCGTCGATCACGACCGCGCGCCTGAGCGACATCGTCGCGTCTCAAATCCAGCCGGTGATCGCGCGAATCAACGGCGTCGGCAATACGTTCCTGCTCGGTTCCGAATATGCGGTGCGCATTTGGCTCAATCCGGACAAGCTGCAGGGTTACGGGCTCTCTTCCAGCCAGGTGCTCAACGCCGTCAACGCGCAGAACGCGCAATTCGCGACCGGTGCGCTGGGCGCGGACCCGGCAGTCAAAGGCCAGACTTTCACCGCGACCGTGTCCGGCGACAGCCTGTTTTCCTCATTGCAACAGTTCAACGACATCATCCTATTGACGAACAGCAATGGCACCGTGGTGCGATTGAGCGACGTTGCGCGCATCACGTTCGGCGCCCAGACCTACGGTTCCGCCGCGGTCTATAAGGGCCACGCTGCGGGCGGTTTGGGCCTGTATCTGCTGCCGAGCGCCAACGCGTTGGCGGTCGCGAAAGCGGTCAAGGCCGAGATGGCCTTGCTCGCCAAGGACCTGCCGGAAGGCGTCACCTGGGCCGTCCCCTACGACAGCACGCCGTTCATCACCGCATCGATCCATGATGTCGTGGTCACGCTCATCGAGGCGATCGCGTTGGTGTTCGTGGTCATGCTGGTGTTCCTGCAGAACCTGCGCGCCACCATCATTCCCACGCTCGTCATTCCTGTGGCCCTTCTCGGGACTTTCATCGGACTGTCCTTGCTGCATTTCTCAATCAATCAGCTCACGCTGTTCGGCATGGTCCTCGCCATCGGCATCGTCGTGGATGACGCCATCGTCGTGATCGAGAACGTCGAGCGCATCATGACCGATGAGCAGGCTGCACCGAAGGACGCGACCCGCAAGGCCATGGGTCAGATTACCGGCGCGATCATCGCGATCACCGTGGTGCTCGCCGCCGTGTTCGTGCCTTCGGCCCTGCAACCGGGCGCGACCGGCATCATCTATGCGCAGTTCGCGCTGACCATCGCGATATCCATGGGATTCTCCGCGTTCCTGGCGCTGTCGTTCACGCCGTCGCTCTGCGCCGCGATCTTGAGGGTGGTCCAGGAGGAGCAGAAGAACCGTCTGTTCCGCTGGTTCGACAAGATGCTCGGGCGGATCAGGGGAACTTACGTCAGGCACACAGGCGCCGCCGTGCGACACGCGCCGCGCTGGATGGTGTTCTTTCTGCTCATCAGCGTGCTCGCCGGATTCCTCTACACCCGATTGCCGACCAGCTTCGTACCCGATGAAGATCAGGGCTTCATACTGGCTCTGGTCAACTTGCCCTCGGGCGCCACTTTGCAGCGCACCGACCTGGTGATGACGCAGATGCGCGACAAGCTCATGCACAGTCCGATCGGCAAGGACATCGACGACATGTTCCAGCCCGAGGGCTTCAGTTTCGTGGGGAACAGCGAAAACGTCGGCATGGCCTTCATCCAGCTCAAACCCTGGGGCGAGCGCTCCCAGACGGCCATGCAAATCATTCCCCAGGCGAACGGCATACTTAGCGATAACCCGGACGCAAAAATATTCGTCGTCAATCTGCCGACGATAAGGGGCCTATCCCAGTTCGGCGGCATCGACATGTACCTGCAGGCGCGCACCGGCCAGTCGCGCGCGCAATTGGCGCAGGCGCAAGGTCAGCTGCTGGGTGCCGCGGGAAAGAGCGCCACGCTCGCCGGCGTGCGGCCGAATTCGCTGCCCGATGCGGCGCAACTGCAGGTCTCCGTGGACCGTGTTCAAGCCCAGACCCTGGGCTTGTCGCTCAGCGACGTCTATAGCGCCCTGCAGATCCAGCTCGCTCCCTACTACGTCAACCAGTTCACTTACGCTGGGCGCGTCAAGCGAGTTTTTCTCGAAGCGGACGCGCCGTTTCGCATGGGGCGCGACGCACTGCAACACTCCTATACTCCAAGCGGCATCAGCAATGCCGCCACGGGCGCGTCGAGCACCGCAGGTGCAACGACCAACACCGGCGGTTACCTCACGCCGGTCGATCCGTCGGCCGGCAACACCTCCATCAGTCCCTACGACATGGTGCCCCTGTCGAGCGTCGTAAAAGTGGACTGGAGCGTCGGACCGCAGGCGCTGCCGCGATATAACGGTTACTCCGCCGTCGAGATCGTCGGTAATTCCGCGCCGGGCTATTCGACCGGCCAAGCCCTGAAGGTGCTCCAGGACATCGTCGAAAAGTCCTTGCCGCACGGCTTTGCCGCCGACTGGACGGGCCAATCCTACCAGGAGGTCCTGGCCGGCAATTCGGCCGTGCTGCTCATGGGGCTGTCGATCGTCGTGGTCTTTCTGTGCTTGGCGGCACTGTACGAGAGCTGGTCGATTCCAGTCGCCGTACTGCTGGTGGTGCCGCTGGGACTCTTAGGAATGGTGACATTCTGTTTGATCGGCGGCGTGCCGAACGACGTGTACTTCAAGATCGGTCTGGTGACGGTGATCGGTCTCGCGGCCAAGAACGCCATTCTGATCGTCGAGTTCGCGATCGCGGGACAGGCGGAGGGCAAGACGCTGTACGACGCGGTGGTCAGCGCGTGCCAGTTGCGGCTGCGCCCCATCTTGATGACCTCGCTGGCATTCATCCTGGGCGTGTTTCCGCTGCTCATTTCGACCGGAGCGGGCGCAGCCTCGCGGCATGAAATCGCCGCGGGCGTGATCGGCGGCATGTTGTTCGCGACCTTCCTCGGACTGCTGCTGATTCCCATATTCTATGTGACGGTGCGGCGCGTGTTGGGCGATAAACTCGACGAGGTCAGGCCCGCTTAAGCCCGCGGCTAACCGCCCGGCTACTAGGGAGACTCCAGGGCCCTCGCGCCGGTTGTCGGCAAGACGCGCAGCACCGCCATCATACCGTTGTCTTCGTGATCGACGAGATGGCAGTGGAAGGGAATGTCACCTGCTAGTCGCGCGGGAAAGGTGAGCTTGATGCGCACGCGGCCCGGCCGGATCGGACCCTCCTTGGCGTGATATCCGGTTGCCGTGGCATAGGGAACGTTCACGACATCGAGCAGCGGCGGCTGCGCCACGGGCTCGCCGTCGACTTCGAGGACGCGAAAATGCACCTGATGAATATGGAAGGCGTGCAACTCGTTGGTCCAGTTCTCGATCGTCCATTCCTCCGTGGTCCCTGCGCGCACCGTGATCGCCGGCCCATCTCCCATGTGATAGGGCTTGAGCACCGCACCCGCTCTTCTCTCGGCGATGTAGAAATCAATCTGATCTTCCGTGCCGGGACGCGGATATTCGGCCATGGCGATGACGCGGTGCTGCACGGTGCGTTGCGCAATCAGGCCGTTGAAGAGATTCGCGGGTCGTAACGCAGGCGATGTCTCACGCGGCGCCGCCGTGGCCGCCGGCGCCCCAGTGGCCGCCGCCGCGGCCGCCGCCCCTTCGATGACTGCGAGCCGGCGTTCGGGCAGACGATCCCCGGCACAGCCCGTGTCGACGGCATGCGTGACCAGATAGGCCTTCTTGCCGGCGGCAGGTCCGGTCACCATCACCTCGAGCCGCCCCGCCGGCGGCACCAGTTGCGGCTCGCGGGTGTCGCTCGCCGCGAGCAGTACACCACTATCGGAGCTCAAGGATGCGCCATCCCGTGCGACGACCTCCATCGGCAAGGGCACGCCATTCTCATCGACGACGGCCAGACTCAAGAAGGCATCGGTCGCCGCGTTGAGCATACGCCAGAGTTGCCGGCTGCCCGCCGCGATCGAGTAGTGCGCATAGGCCGCTTCATCTGCAAGGCTCACGGGAACAGGCACCCCGTTGAGACTCAGGGCATCGATGCCGGCATTGCGGGTGCAGAGCAGTTCATGCTCGGTGTCGATCTTTGTCGGCGGCTTGGCAGCCAATTGCCCTGCGGTATCTGCGTCCATCGGGGCTGCCGTCATGGCCGCCGGCTGCGCGCGCGCGGCATCAAGATCCTGAGTCTGGCGCACGATCAGCAGGCGCTCCTCGATGCCGGCCCGGTGGCGTGCATCGGCCAAGGGCCCCTCGACGATGAGCGCGCCGGTCAGGCCCATGAGCATCTGCGCCTGAACTTCGCCATGTACGTGGGGGTGGTACCAGTAGAGCCCTTCGGGCATGTCCGCGGGTACGTGATATCGATAGGTGAATTCGCGCTGACCGCAGCGTGACGGCCCGGTGGCGGGGTCGGTGCAGGTGACCAGCACCTCGTCTTGCGGCCGTATCGGCGGCACCGCAAAGCCGTGCACGTGCAGGTTCGTCTCGCCGGTCGCTTGGTGGTGCATCCCAGGGACGACGGCGTAGTATTGCGGCGATGCCGGGACCGCTCCGTTGGCGCTCGTGAGCTTGCCCGGGCCGCTGACCGAGTCGATCGCGCCGGGATCGGTGATCTCGTTGCGCAGCGTGATGGTAAGGTCGGCGCCGAGGCGCGTATGAATGACGGGCGCATCGGCGCTGCCGTTGTTGACGTAGCACAGCCGGTTACGATCCTGCCGGACGATGAGTTCGATGTTTGTAGCGCCGGCCGCAAGTTCGGGGCTCTCGTGTCCCGGGGGCGGCGTGCCGCGGCCGCAAGGCGCCTCGGGCGAACTACGCGGATCATAGGAGGACGCTGCTGCCAAGGTGTCGGGGATCACCGCGATCCCCGACACGCCAACAGTCACGAGTGCGAGCAGAGCCCGCGCCGCGGTGCCGCTCGCACCGTTCATAACTCCTGCTGTGCGGACGATTACTCCCGGAAGAGGTCCGACATCACTTCCACGCCCTCGTCGCAGGCATGGTTCAGGCAGGGCAGACGAAAAGCCGCGTCCAGCGTCTTGGTCAACGAATAATGGTCATAGTAGTTGAGGCTGCGGATTTTATGCGGGCCGTAGTTGGTCTCGACGACGGTGACGACCTGGTTCGGCGTCGTCGTGCTGTAGTCGTTTTCGTCCCACAAGATCACGATGGCGGCGCGGCTGTCGCTCCATATCTTGGAGGACTTGATCGCGGTGTAGATGCGTTGCACGGTGAGGTCGCCCTGCATGATCAGCGAGGGATTGAGGCCGGCTTGAGTGCCGTTGTCGTCGGCATCGTAGTTGCAGAACGCCGTGCCGTTACCGCGCCCATGCTGGTCGTTGCATTGATTGGGCGCAATGAAGGCAAAGTCGGGAAGCGTGCCTTCTTTGAGGTCGGCATACAGACCGTTCGGCCCTTCGAACGACGCGACGCGTCCGAGGCTGAGTGCCTTGTCCCGACCTTCCTGGACCGACGCGAAGTAGGCAAAAGGATTGTGCTTCACCGCATATAAGTACACCACGTCGGAAGCGCTGACCGGGTTACCAGCCGTCGATAATGCGGCGAAGTCGGACGTCTGGTTGACACCCTCGATGTCGACGCCGCCGAGGCTGTAGTAGCCATCGCTGACGTTGACGCCGTCGGCACCGCTGAGCGGTAATCCCTCCTGATAGGATTTCCATGACTTCCCATGCGCCACCAACTGATCGGCGATCGAGATGCCGTCGATCTTGTGGCTTGCCGCGATCGAACGTTTGCCGTCGATGTTGGTCAGCGGCGGCGCGGAGGTCTCGTTCATCGTGTAGTCGCGCACCGGAATCGCCGCATCGGTGCCGTTCGTGCCGGCAATGGGGCAAAGCACACCCGAGTCAGGCACGTCGGTGTTGGTCTTTCCGCTCTTGATGTTGGGAACGCAGTTACGATTGTGCCAGTCCGGGTACTGATCCGACAGTTTGTTGAAATTCGAGCCGCCGACAACCTCGAGGTAGTTGGTGCTGCTCGGATGCGCGATGGCATAGTAGTTGACGGCAAGGTTGGCTTTCATCATGAGTGAGTTGATGAATGGCGCCTGCGGATTGCCGGCGATCTGACCGTACGCATGATTTTCCATCATGACCACGAACACGTGATCGAGCGCCGGAATTCCGCTCGGAACGGGACCCTGCTCCGCGGAAACGCTGCCGGCGGCGAGGCATGCGGCCGTGCCGGCAATTAGTAGACGTCGAATCATGACCGACTCCCTTGCAGTTTGTGTTGAGCGGCACCCTAACCGTTTAACATGACAATCGGGTTTCGGAGGCATAACCTGGCCCGTCATCAAAGCTGCCAGAGACCTGTCCTATGGCGAACAGTCGTAAAAAAACGTCCCGTCGAGGAGCCGGCAGGGGGAGCCAACTGCCGGTGGTGCGCACCTTGGAAGCACCCGTTTTTGCTCAGCCCGAGCCTACTCCCGATCCGTCCACGTTCAAAGTCACACACCCCTCGGACGACGCCGCCTATAAGTTGATCGATGAGCTCAATGCCGAACACAAGATCCAGCCGCTGCCGTTTCCATTGCCGCGCGGCGCGGCGACGGAACCCATGCTCGACCTTCTGCAGGTTTTTGGCGGGAATTCAGCCGCCATCAAACGAATCCAGAGCAATGGACAAATTGTTTTCCATGCGACGGGCGACTGCGGCAGCACGCGCGGACCCACCACGCAGAATGAGGTGACCGACAAGATGGTCGCTGATTTCACCGGAGCACAACCTGCCGAAATGCCTCAATTTGCATTTCTGTTGGGCGATGTGGTTTATAACTTCGGCGAGTCGCAGTACTACTACGATCAATTCTACGAACCCTATCGGAACTACCCCGCACCCGTGCTCGCGGCCGCGGGCAATCACGACGGAATGATCTCGCCGCTCGCGCACGCGACCAGTCTCGCGGCGTACCTTCGCAACTTCTGCGCCGATCCGGCGCAGGGCTACGCGGTGACGCCGGAAGCCGGCGGACTGTCGCGAACCGCACAGATCCAGCCGGGCGTGTTTTTCACGTTCGATGCGCCCTTCGTTCGTATTCTGGTTCTCTACAGCAATACGCTCGAGGACCCCGGAGTGATCTCCGACCCCAATATTGGCGACGCGCAAATCGCTTATCTTCAGGCTGCGCTTGCACGCGTCAAGCGGGAAAACTTTGCCGGCGCACTATTGTTTGCGCATCACCATCCTCCGTACGCCACCGGTGGCCAACATGGATCGAGCGTCGAGATGCGGCAGCAAATGGACGCGGTGTGCGCCGCGGCAGGTGTTTGGCCACACGCCGTGTTGGCCGGACATGCTCACAACTATCAGCGCTTCACGCGGCACCGTCCTGACGGGTCCGATATTCCGTACATCGTCTGTGGCAACGGTGGCCACAACGTTCAGAAATTGAAAGCCGTGAACGGGGCGGCTGTGCGTGCTCCACAGCTTTTTCAGAAGGCCACTGCCACCGACGACGCCGTCACGTTCGAGAACTACGATGATACCGATTACGGTTACCTCCGCTTGATCGCGAATGCAGAGCAGCTTCGGATCGAATATCACCCAGCGAGCGACGGCGCAGGCTCGAAGACTCCTGACGACAGTGTGACCATCGAATTGAAGACGCGAAAGCAGACCGTGTTCATGTCGGCCGATTTAGGGATGCCGGCACGCGCTCGAGAAGTTCATGAGCTTCTCGAGCCCCGGAGCGTCGGCAACTCGGGGTCGCCATCGCGTTCCAAAGGAGCTCAGAAGCCGACGAGTCGCCGGCCCCGCGCGGGCGGCGCGTGACTGCAAACAAGATCTACTCGCTTGCCCAACGCCTAGGGACCGGAGAGACGAGCGCTGAGTTCCGCGAACATTTTCCGCCGATAGGTGCCATCCACTTCGGCCCAGGCGGTGGGACGCGCGGCGAAAGAGTTCGATAGGATCACGTCGAACTTGACGCCGGCGAGCGCGCTCACGGTGGTCAACATCAGTGTGCGATTGCGGGGGGACACCCAATACTGCCATCCGCCATCGACAGGCACGAGCGTGTCGCCGATGAACAGGAACCGGCGGCCGCCGTGCGTCCACAGATACGACAATGCGCCACGCGTATGCCCAGGGGTCGGCAGGATTTCGAGATCGGGCGCGAACGCGTACCGTTCGAACTCGAGGATCCGACCGACCTTTACGCCGGAGGCGGCGAGCGCCTTGGCTTCGATGCCGCTCGCCGCGAGAACCGTGCCGCAGCGCCTCGCGAAAGTCACGGTGGCGCGCAGCGCGTGATGCCGATCGCCGAGCAGCACGTGCTGAACGCCTCCCAGCGCGTCGAGGTCTGCCGCGTGCGCTCGCGCGTCGTCCTTGGTGGCCAACAGGATGTTGCCATCGCGTCTGCGCAACAGATAGGTAAACCTATCCTTTGCCGCCGGCTTTGCGGCGCGCAGCAAGAACAGCGACGGAAAAATTTCGGTGATCACTGCGTCGGGCTGACGATGGAGGGCTCAGCGCAGTCCGCGTCGGCTTCGAAGGCCGCATCGAGGCGCTCGAGCAGCGCACAACCGGCCAGCAGTAGCGAGCGCTCCGCGACGCTGAGATGCGACTCGATGAGCCGCGTCAGTCGGTCGCTCGTGTCGCGAGCGGCCTCGAACAGGCGCTTGGTTCCACGAGGCGTCATCGCGAGCAGCGATCGGCGCCCGTCGGCCCGGTCGCGCCTGCGCTTGAGCCAGCCGCCGGCTTCCAATTCGGCAAGCAAACGCGTCAAGGTCTGCAACTTGACGCCCTCGCGGGCCGCGAGCTCCGTCGGCGTCAGCACGCCGGCGCGATGAATCTGGCCGATGACGCTGAGTTTCGCGACGCTGATGCCGTCCTCGCGCAGGCTAGTCCGCAGTTTTCGCGCCAACTGGGACACCGTGCGCCGCACGGTCTTCGCGCACAGCGCGGAACTCGCTGGAGCTATTTGCATGGTTCTATTGGTAAGAAGAATCTAAGTACGATACTAAGACAACCCTTACTATTTGGGCAAGCGCGGCGCAGCGCCGCGGACGCCGGCCGCGTTTACATCGACCGCAAACCGCGGAAGTTGAGTGGCGTACCGGTGCGGGGGCCTCCCGATTGCCATTGCCATATGTGCCCTAGCGAACAGACGACATACCCCTCTCCTTGACGATAATGCGCACGGCCCGCCTAACATGGGCAGGCACGCCTGCCATTCGCAAGCGCCGGGCAATCATCAATCGTCTAGCCCGGAGAAGGCTGTGCCCCACAACCGTCATGTTTGAACCCGAGGACACAGGGAAAATCGACCCTCAGCGCTTGCAGCAGGCCTATCGTCGGGCTCCTCAGGGAGCAATGGCGATCGCCGGCATCGCGACGGGAGTCGTACTTGCGCTGTGGGCCGCATACTACGTCGCGATATTCCTGCCGCGCGGAATGCTGCAATGAGCGTACCTCAGTCAAGTGCGGGCGAGGATGCAGCGCACACGGCGGAGCGGCGATGGGCAATCGTTTCCATGGCACTGATCGCTTTCCTCTTAGTGGTGATCGCGTTCACCGGGATCCACTGGGCAGCCATGCCTCCGTCCGGCATCGAGCCCATCGATCCGACCACTTTGCATGTCTCAGGCGAGTTCATCGAACCGAATCTTGGTGTGCAAATTCGCGGCGATGGTACGGTCATCGTGCGGTTGCTCGCGCAGCAGTACTCTTTCAATCCGCAATGCCTGATCCTCCCCGCGAACACCAAGATCACTTTCCGCGGCACCAGTGCCGACGTGGTGCACGGCTTCTTGGTGACGGGCACCAATGCAAACGCCATGTTGGTGCCCGGGTACGTCACGACATTCACGACCGAATTCCTGCACGAGGGTGAACACCTCATGCCGTGCCACGAATTCTGCGGCACGGGTCACGCAGCCATGTGGGCGCACATCAAAGTGGTCTCTCCGGAAACATTCCATCGGCTCATGAGCTCGAATACGGGAGGGCGTTGTGATTGATACGAAGCGGCTCGTGCTCGCGCACTTCTGGAGCGCATTCGTCGTCTTTTTCGGCGCGTTGTTGCTGGGTGAATGGCAGATGATCGTTCGCAGCCCTCTGCATGCGTGGGTCAGCATTCCCGAACACTACTACCGCTCGCTGACCGGCCACGGCACGGCCATGGCTTACGTCTTCCCCACCTTGATCGCGATGGGGTTTGGCTACGCCATCACCGAACTTGCGTTGAAACAGGCGCTCATAGGCGTGCGCTGGGCCTGGTTTGCTTACGGTCTGGTGGCGATCGGCGCTCTGACTACCGTGACCGCAATCGCCTCCGGTGCCGCCTCCATCCTATATACATTTTATCCACCGTTGATCGGCAGTCCTTTCTACTACATCGGTATCGTGTTGGTCGTGGTTGGCTCCTGGATATGGGTCGCGCTCATGACCGTGAACCTGCACGCGTGGCGCAAGCGAAATCCAGGCCAGCCGGTTGCCTTGGCGATGTATGCCAATGTTGCGGGCGCCTTGCTCTGGGCATGGACGGCGGTTGGCGCGGCACTCGAGATTCTGCTGCAAATCCTGCCCGTGGCCTTGCGGTTCAAGGACACCATCGACGCGGGTCTCGCGCGCATTCTTTTCTCCTGGACTCTGCATGCCATCGTGTACTTCTGGCTCATGCCCGCTTATATCGCGTTCTATACAATCATCCCGCGGGCGATCGGTGGACGCCTCTACAGCGATTCCATGGCTCGCCTGTCGTTTGCATTGTTCTTGGTGTTTGCGATGCCGATTGGTCTGCATCACTTGTTCGCTGATCCGCAGGTCGGCTCCGGCTTCAAGTACGTCCACTCGGTGTTCACGGCCATGGTGGCCATTCCGACGCTGTTGACCGTATTCACGATCTGCGCCTCCGTGGAAATCGCCGCACGTCTGCGCGGCGGGCGCGGCGTCTTCGGGTGGCTTCGGGCGTTGCCGTGGAAGAACCCAGCCATGCTCGCGCTCACGTTTTC